>MDTA01089344.1_pt1 | contig 12401 bp, 15 predicted proteins | sample 811151 | NCBI WGS metagenome assembly MDTA01 (sample SAMN05326648, study PRJNA326480) | marine metagenome | isolation source: seawater | place: Indian Ocean: South | collected 2010
CCCTAAAAACAGATTCTCACGCTGTGGGAGAGTTCAAAATCGGCTCTTCGAACAATGTTAAAAGAATGCACAACGCCTTGAGAACCTGACAGGGGTTGCTTTTAGGTTGAACTAACGTAAACTTTTGACAAATCATTTTCGGAGACTCTTTAATGGGAGACCTGCAAACAAGACCTCTTGGTGACGAGAACTTTTCTACCAGCTCAGTAGCCACAGGGTCACACAAAGTTCTGCGGAACACCTACATGTTGCTTTCCATGACGTTGCTGTTTAGCGCAGGGATGGCCGGTGTTGCGATGGCAATCGACGCACCTTACATGGGTTGGATTCCGCTGATCCTCGCCTTTGCTCTGCTGTTTGCGATCAACAAATTCAAGAACAGTAGCGTTGGCATCGCTCTGGTGTTCGTATTTACTGGGATACTTGGATTTTCTCTAGGGCCAATTTTAAACTACTACCTCGCATCGCAGGGTGGTACTCAGATGGTAGTCTCCGCCCTCTCCATGACCGGTATAATTTTTTTGTCACTCTCCGGCTACGCCTTGGTAACCAGGAAAGACTTTTCTTTTATGGCGGGGTTTCTAATGACCGGAATGTGGGTCGTTATCGGAAGCATAGTCCTTATGCTGGTCGGGGGTCTTTTTGGGTGGCAGTTGTCCGGTCTTCATTTAGCGATTTCAGCTGCGATCGTTATCCTGATGTCCGGCTTCATTCTTTTCGACACTAGCAGAATCTTAAACGGCGGAGAGACAAATTACATCATGGCGACAGTCTCAATGTATTTAAGCATCTACAACCTCTTCACTAGCCTGCTTCACTTATTTGGGGCATTTGGCGACGAATAGCGGGGAGTTTATGATGATCCACGCCCATTTTTGCGTGGATCATTAACCTTCGAGAAGATATGAAAATTTCCGTGGTAATTCAGGGTTCGCCCCAGTCCCAGAGCTGTGCGACAGCCTTGGAGTACACAAAGGCTATCATTGAATCTGAAAACAACGTTTATCGCGTCTTTTTTCATCAGGACGCCGTGCTCGCCAGCAACAGACTCAATGAGGCACCAAGTGACGAACCCCGAATTGGTGAGCTTTGGTCAGAACTTGCTGCAAAGCATGAACTAGATATGGTCGTATGCTCGACCTCGGCCTTGAGAAGGGGAATAGTGCACAAGGCCGAGGAAAAGCAGAGGCGGACGGTAAGCAACCTATTGCCAAACTTCGTCTTAGGGGGGCTAGGCCTTCTTATGGACGCAATTTTTGAGTCTGACAGAACCATCACCTTTGGCGAATAATGAAAAAAATCCTTTATATCTTTTCAGGCAGTTTATCCAACTCTAGGTCTCAAGAAGCCCTGGAGGCCCTCTTAGCGGGGAGCGCTTTTACAGACTGTGCCGCTCTGTTTCGCGAAAAGGCCGTGCTACAACTGCTGAAAAACCAAGAATTAAGTTCCTTATATAAGAAAGAGTTTTCTAGGGGTTACGGAGCACTCAAAGATTACGGGGTTCAACAAATCTACTGTAGCAAAAATGCAATGGACCGTTACGGTATATTGGCCCAGGATATTTTTGTTCGAGCAGAAATTATAAGCAGCGATAGAGAACGCTTGGAGATCGATGCCTGCGACGTGGCGTTGAATTTCCGATGATACTTCACACTATCAACAAACCCGAGGCTCTTCTGAGTTGCTCCGAGTTGATTAAAGATTCAGACTCGGTTTTATTGCTGGAAGACGGCGTATACTTAGTAAACGAATCAATTCCAGGAGTTGTATACGCTCTAAAGAAAGACCTGCAAGCCAGAGGCTTCAAAATTTTGAGACAAAGGGGAATCGAGTTAATCGATTACAAGAAATTTGTAGAGATCTCTTGTCGCGCGGATAAAGTCTGCGCTTGGTTTTAGACAATGGACCAATTGGGGGACGACGGTTATTTCAAGAATTGGAAAGAGTGGAAGCCTAACGACGCGCATGCTATCGCAGAAAACTGCGGGATTTTATTGGGGAACGAGCATTGGCAGGTAATAAACATCGTGCGAGAGTACTACAAGTCCTATAGGCTCTTCCCCCCAAATCGAGTTTTGATTAGTCTTATGTCGAAAGAGGAAGGAATAGAAAAAGCCGACAGCATTTATCTAATGCAGTTATTTTCTGGCACCCCCGCTAGAGTCTTGGCTAAAATAGCGGGCCTACCAAAGCCAGCGGATTGTGATTAACTAAGCCAAAGAAATTCGCTCCTCCCCATCCATATAGTGATGGAGTGCTTCCGGAATGGACAAACTGCCGTCTTTGTTTTGGTAGTTTTCAAGGATAGCAACTAAGGTCCTGCCGACGGCTAGACCAGACCCATTTAGCGTGTGGAAGGGCTCGGGTTTGCTGGATGAGGTCTGCCTCCATCGCCCGCCAATCCGCCGTGCCTGAAAGTCTAAGAAATTAGTACATGATGAAATTTCTCGATATGCTCCCTGGCCAGGCAACCAAACCTCTAGGTCATAGGTTTTTGCTGCAGCAAATCCAAGATCTTTTCCACACAGGTTTACAACGCGGTAAGGGAGGTTAAGCCTTTTTAAAATCTGCTCGGCGTGAGACGTGAGCTCCTCATGGGCCTGCTCAGAATCTTTGGGACTGGTTGCCATAACCAACTCCACCTTTTCGAATTGGTGCTGTCGTATCATGCCCCTGGTGTCTCGCCCGTAGCTCCCGGCTTCACTTCTGAAGCATGGAGTATGAGAGACATATTTGACAGGTAATTCTTCTGCCTCGACGATTTTGTCTCTTAAAATATTTGTGACCGGCACCTCTGCAGTTGGGATAAGATAAAACTCTTTGTCTCCATCAATCTTAAAGAGATCCTCCTCAAATTTCGGGAGCTGACCGGTCCCTTTAAGCGAGTCTTTGTTGACAATATAAGGCACGTATACCTCTTCGTAGCCGTGCTCCTTTGTGTGTATATCGAGCATAAAATGAACAAGTGCACGGTGCATCCGAGCCATAGAGCCACGCATAATTGCGAACCGTGAACCAGATATTTTTGCGGCGTCATCGAAACTAAGGCTATTTGATTTGGTCGTGAGATCAACATGGTCTTTTTGGTCAAAATCTGTCTGCTGAACCTCTCCCCACTTGCGGATCTCTATATTATCAGACTCTGAATCGCCCGGGGGAACGGAGATGTCGGGAATATTTGGGATATTCAAATAGTACTCGTTAAGCTCGTTTTGGATCTTTTCTAGCTCAATTTTACTTTTATCTAGCCGTTCCCCAATGCTCGCAACCTGATTTAACAGCTCACCTACCTCTTTTCCTTCGGATTTGAGTTTTCCAATTTTTTTCGAGCTTAGATTCCTCTCTCCCTGAAATTTCTCTGTCTCTACTTGAATTTTTTTTCGTTGAATCTCTCTTTCTTCAATAAACTTTTGATCCAGCTCGAAGCCCTTTATGGCTAACCGCTCGGCAACTTCCTTGATGTTTCTTCTAAGATATCGGTGATCAAGCATTGGATGTTTTTCTGAAAAGGGATACGTTATCTTATCAGATCAACGCGACACAGTTAACCAAAGTCGAATCATCATTATTTGAAAAAAGAAGAGGTAGAGTCATAGACGACCTAAGCACTATCTATTGTCTATAAGATCGATATTTTCTGGCATCACGAATTTAAACTTATTTTTCGGAAGGAACTCGATCATAGACATTTGGTTGAAAAAAACCTCGAGCGGTTCTCCAACTCTTGATGCTACGAATACCCTCGAAATGTATCCATCCGTAAAATCTAAGTCTAAGAATTCCACTGGATTTTCATCTCCCTTTAAATAGATCCTGAATCGTCTCTCTTTTCCTGGAAGGCTCACTATCTCACTACCTTTCAAAAAAGCCCGAGGTTCCGAGAGAAGTTGCACGAAAGGCATCTCTGCTAAAGAATCCGTCAAATCATTTACCACTACTTGTTCTAAGTCTTTATCATAGATCCAAAGAGACTCTCCATCTGAGCTTATCAATTGAGAGACAGGCGGACTGATCTCCATACGAAATAGATTGGGTCTTTGAAACAAAAGTTTTCCCGAGAATCTTTCATCCGATCCGCGTTTTGTTTGTTCAAAAAAAGATTGCATAGAGTTCACTTTTTCAAGACTCTCAATCAAAAACTCTCGGGAGCCCGATGCCATTAAAGAGGAGGGCCAGATTAGTATGAGAAAAGCAAAGAATACAAAGTTAATTTGGTGGGGCATTCGCGAGCACTTCTCTTGATCCACTGGCGTTCATCTCACTAACTAAACCAGCGGTTTCCATAGCTTCTATTATTCGAGCTGCTCTGTTGTAACCAATGCGGAATTTTCGTTGGACCGCAGAGATGGATGCTCGCCTAGTTTCAGTCACAAATGCTACGGCTTCATCATAAAATGGATCAGATTCCTCACCATACTCTGCTCCTCCAAGAATCCCCGTTCCGCCCGGCAAGATCTCAGAGTCAGAAGCGCCCTCAAGAATGCTGTTAAGATAATTTGGCTGGCCTAATTTTTTCCAGCTCTGAACTACCCTATGAACCTCGTCGTCATCAACAAAAGCCCCATGCACTCGCACCGGCAGCGGCGATCCTGCAGCAAGGTATAACATATCGCCATGTCCAAGGAGCTGTTCCGCACCTCCTTGATCTAGGATGGTCCGGGAATCAACCTTCGATGAAACCTGGAAAGCAATTCTCGATGGAATGTTCGCCTTGATAAGTCCAGTAATTACATCCACAGAAGGTCTTTGTGTCGCTAATATTAAGTGGATGCCGGCTGCTCGAGCCTTCTGAGCAATTCTAGCTATTAGTTCCTCTACTTTCTTTCCAACGATCATCATCATGTCCGCAAACTCGTCGATAATCACTACAATAAAGGGCAATGTTTCGAGCTCAGGGGCCAATTCACCCTCTACTCCTACTCCTACTCCTACTCCTTCTTCTATTTCCGCTCCCGCTTCACCAACCCAAAATGGGTCCCTTATTGGCTCTCCAACCTTCTTCGCATCTTTAATTTTTCTGTTAAAACCGCTAATGTTCCTTACTCCTAAGGAAGCCATAAGCCGATATCTGCGTTCCATCTCCGCCACACACCATCTCAATGCGTTAGAGGCATCTTTCATATCCGTTACAACTGGCGTGAGTAGATGCGGAATCCCCTCATACACAGCGAGCTCCAGCATTTTCGGGTCGACCATTATCATCCTCACATCTTCTGGAGCGGATTTGAACAATAAGGACAGGATCATAGCGTTTAAACCTACAGACTTTCCTGAACCAGTGGTGCCAGCTACCAACAAATGAGGCATTTTTGCTAAATCCTGTACTACCGGTACACCTGAAATATCTTGCCCAAGCGCCAGAGACAGCACGGATTGAGACTCATCATAAGCTGCAGATTTCAGGACTTCACTCATTTTTACAGTTTCTCTGTCGACATTTGGGATCTCGATGCCTACAACGGATTTGCCAGGAATCACCTCTACAACTCTGACGCTTATTACAGCCAGAGATCTAGCTAAGTCCTTGGCTAGACTAGTTATGCGCGAAACTTTAACACCTGCCGCGGGTTGGATCTCAAACCTGGTAATTACAGGACCGGGAAAGACAGAGGAGACCTCTGCTTCAATACCATAATCTTTTAGCTTAAGCTCGAGAAGTCTAGAAAGCGCTTGCAGGTCCTCATCGGAGTATCCCCGATTTCTTGAGCTCGGGTCATCGTCTAATAGATGCAAAGCTGGCAAACCCTCAGTCGCCTCAATTTTGAAGAGGTTCCCTTGACGCTCTAAAGAACTTCTTTTGCTTTCCTCCGATTTTTTTTCCGACACAGTTTCAATAACCGGCGAAACTCTTCGCTCGTTTATTTCTACCTGTTTCTCAATCATTTGTTTGCGTCTCTTCTTAGATTTTCTAAGTTTATATAGCTCTTTGAAGAAGATTATTGTGCGAACCGCTCGATTTTGGATAGCTTGAGTTACTGAAATGGCGGCACCCCCCAGCGACTCTAATAACGCTAGCCAAGAAAGATCGAAAAGAGCTGTAACTCCAAAAAATAATAGAGCTAGAAAGATCAACGTAGCGCCAACGTAAGAAAACACAGGTTCTAATAAATCGGCTAATTCTAGACCTACCACCCCGCCGCTGCCGTTGGGATAATCTGTACCGAATTCATAAAAATGCAAACAAGCTATCCCACTAGAGGAACAGATCATAAGCAAAAACCCAAAAATCCTAAGTAAAACAAAGGTTCCATCGAAGTCATTTTTGACAGTCCGGTCTCTAAAAATTTCAAATGCCTGAAGGGATAGGATCGCAGGGAAAATAAAAGCAATGTAGCCGAAGAAATAAAGAAATACATCAGCAATCCAGGCACCACTTTTACCTACTATGTTCTCAGCACCATATTCGGTACTAAAATAACTCCAACCAGGATCCTCGGGCTTATAGGATACGAGAGCTAAAAAAAGGAAAACTGCAAGTGCGACCCAGGCTATAAAAAGGCCTTCTTGAATCTTCGTGGCTAGTTTCTCGGAGAGATCGCGCTCTTGGTGATCTTTGGCTCGCTTCTTCAAAGGTGAAAACCCTAATTTGCTAAAACGACTACGCAGAATAATACTATATGAATAGACTCAAGCAGACACTTAATTTTCTTTTGCTTGTCAATTTTTCTATTTTTTACGGAGATGGCTTTAACTTCTAGCCAATCTGGAGTTGGTTAGCAGAAAAATGTCAAATATCACTGCGTTATATCTTGGGAGAATCCGAAGTCCCAGATATACTAAGCTCTTTTAAACGTTGATCGGTGAATAATATCTGTAAAAACCGGACTGTGACACATTTCAAAAAAACCTGAAAATCATTAGATTAGTAAAAGAGCAAGAATCTAGAAAACACAGCTAAAAAATTTGCAAAGTCTAGAATTGAATTATGGAAACAATAAAACAAAAGCTAATGATATTAGGCTCCGGTCCGGCTGGTTTTTCAGCAGCAGTTTATGCTGCACGAGCGAATCTAGAACCTGTGATAATCACCGGTATCGAGACGGGAGGGCAACTCACCACAACCACTGACGTGGACAATTGGCCTGGCGATCCTCATGGTTTGCAGGGGCCAGATTTGATGCTCAGGATGCAGAAGCACGCGGAGAGATTCGAAACAGTGATCATTCACGACCATATTAAAAAGGTCGATCTAAGACAAAAACCCCTTAAATTGTGGGGCGACGAGGCTGTTTACGAGACAAAGGCTTTGATCATAGCAACTGGAGCGTCAGCCAAATATCTAGGACTAGCCTCGGAAGCCGCTTACAGAGGGCGAGGTGTTAGTGCCTGTGCGACTTGCGATGGGTTTTTTTACAAAAACCAATCAGTCGCAGTTATTGGGGGCGGAAATACAGCCCTAGAGGAAGCCATTTATCTATCAAATATCGCCTCCAAAGTTATATTGATACATCGAAGGAATAAATTTAGGGGAGAAAAAATACTTCAGAAAAAAGTATCAGAAAAAACCAATATTGAGATCCTGTGGGATCACGAATTAATAGAGGTACTAGGGGATGAAGTTGGTGTGACTGGAATCAAGCGTCGACACCTCCTGACTGGGGAAGTTACAACGGACGCAGTTCATGGAGTTTTTATAGCCATAGGACACGACCCAAATACAGAAATCTTTCAAGGTCAGATAGATATGAATAACAGCTATATAAAAATCCTATCTGGCACGAACGGCAATGTCACAGCTACCAGCGTTCCAGGGGTTTTCGCCGCAGGTGATGTAGCTGATCAAGTTTATCGGCAAGCAATAACCTCAGCCGGCTTCGGATGTATGGCTGCCCTTGATGCTGAAAAGTATCTAGATGACTTAGAGTCTGAATAAAAGCCAGAAATAATGCGTAAAATACCATTATTGATCGGGTCGGCGATCAAGTTTCCTGAAACCAACCAAGCGCTCGAGGATCCCAATGGTTTGTTAGCGGCCGGAGGATCCTTAAATAAAGAAACTCTGCTGGACGCTTATAAAAATGGGATATTTCCTTGGTTCGAAGACAATTCACCTATCCTCTGGTGGTCTCCCAATCCAAGATGCATATTGCGACCTGAGTCGTTTTCACCCAGCAAAAGTTTAAGAAAAAAAATACGCAAGGGAGGCTTCGAAATCAAGATAAATTCCTGTTTCGAGGAAGTGATATCTAGCTGCAGACTGATCCACAGAAAAAAACAGAAAGGCACCTGGATCACAAACGAAATGAAAGATGCCTACATGGAACTGCATCGTCACGGCTTTGCACACTCCATAGAATGTTTTGTAAATAACGATCTAGTAGCAGGGCTTTATGGAGTGTCTCTCGGCAACCTCTTTTTTGGAGAATCTATGTTCCAAAGAGCAACTGATTGCTCTAAATTGGCTCTTGTCGGTTTGGTGCAGATCATGAAGGAGAACAGAAGCAAGATGATTGATTGTCAGATTAGTAATCCGCACCTCCTGTCTTTAGGGGCCACTGAAGTAAACAGAGAGAGTTTCTTGGACCTATTAGCCGAAGGCCTTTTGGAAGAACCTATAGATTGGATTGAACAGAGCGGGAATTTAAAACTCGAGTTATGAGTGGCGTCCAAGATCTCAAATTTTTTTTAACTGAAAAGGAGCGCTGCCCGTATCTGCCTGAGGAACAATCCTCTTTTTTAGTCGTAGATCCAGTGAGAAATGTAAGCCCTTTGGAATACTCTCAACTCGTAGAGTGGGGATTCAGACGCAGCGGCTCGGCCGTATACCGTCCCCATTGCAAATCTTGCACAGAATGCCTGCCTATTAGAATATCCGTTAAAAATTTCGTTCCAAAAAGGAGGCACAAGAGAATTTTAAGCAAAAATAGCCAAATCAGTATCTCTAAGCTCAAGCCCTTTTTGTCGATCGAACATTTCAACTTATATTCCGAATACATTAATTCCCGCCACAATTCCGGAGCAGTGGACATTCCGTCGATCAATCAGTATCGAGATTTCCTAGTGGAAGGAAGACAGGAAACAAATTTTTATGAATATCGTGAAGATGGCACCTTACTCGCGATTTCGGTTACCGATTCTTTACGCGAGGGAATCTCCGCGGTTTATAATTTTTACGACCCCACCCTGACTTCGAGAGCTCTGGGTATTTTCATGATATTGTCACTCATACAAGAGACGATCAAGCAAAACAAAAGATTTCTTTACCTAGGGTACTGGATAAAGGGGTGCAAGAAGATGAACTATAAGAGTCAGTTCAACCCTTCGGAGAAATTTATAGATGGAAAATGGATTGCCAGCGAGATTTGATAAATGCATAAAGAATCGTTTTGCCTTCAATGTGCATTTAGTGCAAAATGCTGCCCTCATAGCGGCCTTTAAGTCTAGTTTTATCATATGGCAAAAGAAGAACAAATACAGATGGCAGGAGTTGTAGTGGACACACTGCCAAATACTATGTTTCGTGTTGAGCTCGAAAACGGACATATTGTTACCGCACATATCAGCGGAAAAATGAGAAAAAATTATATAAAGATTCTGACGGGTGACTCAGTTCAGGTAGAACTCACTCCATACGATTTGAGTAAAGGGAGAATCACCTTTCGAGAGTAGTTAAACCGTCTCAGGCTCCCCTATCACCAAGACTAAATCTTCATCCTCTACGTTTACTAAAACTGTGCCACCATTACGGGATAGCTTACCAAAAAGAATATCTTCAGCCAGTTCCTTCTTTATACGGTCTTGAATCAACCTCTGCATAGGCCTTGCACCCATCTTCTCATCGTAACCATTGGTAGCAAGCCACTCTCTTGCCTCTTCGCTAACGTCTAAATGAACATTTTTCTCGTCCAGCTGGACCTGAATTTCGACCAAAAACTTATCAACCACGGTCTTGATCACCTCTTTTGGAAGCGATCCAAATTGAACTATCGCATCAAGACGGTTTCTGAATTCAGTTGTAAAAGTTTTCTTAATCACCCCCATCCCATCAGTGCTATGATCTTGCGTTTGAAAACCAATGGAGCTTCGGTTCATCTCTTGAGCACCCGCGTTAGTTGTCATCACAATTATGACGTTTCTAAAATCAGCTTTTCTACCGTTGTTATCAGTAAGCGTGCCGTGATCAAAGACCTGGAGCAGAAGGTTAAAGACTTCAGGATGAGCCTTTTCGATTTCATCAAGCAACAATACGCAGTGTGGCTGCTTTGTGATAGCTTCCGTAAGTTGCCCTCCCTGATCGTAACCGACATAGCCAGGGGGCGCACCTATCAACCTTGATACTGTATGACGCTCCATGTATTCAGACATATCGAACCGCACAAGCTCAACTCCCATGATCATCGCAAGCTGCCTACAAACCTCTGTTTTCCCAACACCAGTAGGACCACTAAAAAGGAAGGAGCCAATAGGCTTGCCTTCATCCTTCAAACCAGCTCGGGAGAGCTTTATAACTCCTGCCAAGGAGTCTATTGCTTCGTCCTGCCCAAAAATTACCATCTTTAGGTTAGTTTCCAGGTCTTTAAGTGCGTTTCGGTCGGAGCTGGACACGTTTTTTGGCGGGATCCGAGCAATTTTGGCTACCATTTGTTCTATATCATTTGCGGAAATCTGTCTTTTTCTTCGGCTTTTCGGTTGAAGCTGCTGGAAGGCTCCGACTTCATCAATTACATCAATAGCTTTATCAGGCATAAAACGGTCGTTAATATACTTATCTGCTAATTCCGCGGCCACCCTCAGAGCTCGATTTGTATACTTGAGATTGTGATGCTCTTCGAATCGTGTCTTTAAGCCCCTAAGTATTTGGTACGTATCTTCGACGCTCGGCTCGGTAACGTCTATCTTCTGGAATCTACGTGATAAAGCCCTATCTTTGTCGAAAATGCCTCTGTACTCCTGGTAAGTTGTGGATCCAATACATCTTATCTCACCCGAAGCTAACAAAGGTTTGAGCAGGTTAGACGCGTCCATTACCCCTCCAGAGGCTGCTCCGGCTCCGATTATTGTGTGAATCTCGTCGATAAAAAGTATTTGGTCTGGCGAGCTTTTCAACTCATTTAGCACTGATTTCAGTCTTTTTTCAAAATCACCCCTATATTTTGTACCTGCTAACAGAGCTCCCAGGTCTAGAGAATGAACAACACTTTTGTTTATTACGTCCGGGACACGTCCGTCGACAATCAATTTGGCTAGACCTTCGGCTATGGCTGTCTTACCGACCCCCGATTCCCCTACAAGCAAAGGGTTGTTTTTTCTTCGTCTTGACAGCGTCTGGATTACCCTTTCGACCTCGTCATCCCTTCCTACTAACGGATCGATAACTCCCTTCTTAGCGGATTCGTTCAAATTTGTAGCGTACAAAGCCAACGCAGATTTTTTCGTTTCCGCAGCCTTGCCTTCCTTAACGTTATCTGTGGGATCTGCTGAATCCCCGCTTGTCTGCCGCTGCGCGCCGTGCGAGATATAGTTTACTACATCGATCCTGTTAATGTTTTGCTGCTTTAGAAGAAATACAGCGTGACTCTCCTGCTCACTGTATATGGCAACTAAAACGTTTGCTCCCTCAACTTCTTTTTTTCCGCTCGACTGAACATGGAAGACGGCCCTCTGCAAAACTCTTTGAAACCCCACGGTCGGTGTAGTTTCTCTCTCCTCATTACTTGGGAGTAACGGCGTCGAGGAATCAACGAACTCTTCTAGAGCATCCCTGAGTTCATCCAGGTTGGCGCCACATGCTTTCAAAACCTCGGTAGCAGAGGCGTTCTCAAGAAGAGCAGAAAGAAGGTGCTCAACTGATATTAGCTCGTGCTTTTTTCTTCGGGCATCTTTAAATGCGAAATTAAGCGTAAGTTCTAATTCTCTACTTAGCATTTTGTTCTCTTTTAAATCTATTCATCATCTGCCACTGGCTCTATCTCCGACACGAGCGGATGCTCGTTATCTTTCGCACACTGATTTACTTGAGCTGATTTGGTCTCAGCAATATCTCTTGGAAATATACCACATGTTGCTTTTCCGCTAGTATGAACGGTTAACATCACCTGAGTAGCTTTGTCCCTACTCATTCCAAAAAATACCTGCAGGATCTCTACAACAAACTCCATGGGTGTGTAGTCGTCGTTTAGGAGAGTCACCCTATAGAACGAAGGCTTTTTTAAAGTCGGTTTAGCGGGTGCCTCTAGAACCCCAGTACCGGAATCGCTATCCTCTTCATTTTCAGCCGAGCACCGAGTTTGGTTTTTGAACACGGAGTATTTCTCCTTGAAAATCATGTTTTCTATCGCATCTTCTAGATTGCTTAATTCTCGCCATCTGGTAGTCAAGAATCAACCATAATTATTGCTAATCCACACAACTATTTAAAGACGCCTCAACACAATTACGCTATTGAGAACGTTTTAATTCAA
>MDTA01100883.1_pt1 | contig 12400 bp, 13 predicted proteins | sample 811151 | NCBI WGS metagenome assembly MDTA01 (sample SAMN05326648, study PRJNA326480) | marine metagenome | isolation source: seawater | place: Indian Ocean: South | collected 2010
ACTGCTTAAACAAACCGCAGCCAGTTATCAGAAAGCTTAATAAAAAAACAAAAAAAAGGTGCATCAATTAAGATTACACCTTATTTAAGATATTATTTTGTTTTCTTATTACATTATCTTAATTGTTTTAGGTTTACTCCTTTCTGATTTATTTACTTTTATAGTTAGTAATCCATCTTCATGTTTTGCTGAACAGCTAGAAAAATCTACTTCTTCGGGGAGTAAAAACGAATAAGATAGGCTATCTTTATCATTCTTTACGAAAATAAATATTCTTTGCTCATCTAATTTTAATTTAATATCCTCTTTTTTAAACCCAGCTAAAGCAACATAATACTCGTGATGGTTATCTTCTTCTTTATGATTTACAGAATTATCATTTCTTCTCCAATAAGCATGATCCCCATTTAGAAAAGCTTGATCCCAGTTCGTAAAAAAGTTATTAAAAAGTTTATTACTTAATGTATATGTACTCATACATTTAACAAAGCACTATACATGCCAATAAAAAAACCCCCATTTTCAGGGGGTTTTAATGATATGTCATACGTTTTACTATGTCTTTTTATTAAAAGAGACTTCTTGACTCTTGGGCGGGAGTCATCTAGACGCTCTCAAAAGCTCTTCTGCTCTTTTAGCTGGTTCAGCCAATCCTCCTACAACACTGAATATGTTTAAGTTTGGCTTGTCTCCACTATATACTCCACCATGCACCACGTTTCCGGGTTGAAGCATTCTATTTATTTGATCCATAGATTCATCTATGAAGCTTTGCGGTAAACTATCTAATATATCTGGGCTTCCTACTAAAATTACTCCAGCAGTCGAACCCGTGGAAACATCGACGCCTCCACAGAGAAGATTATTTTTTAAATTACCCCTTACCACTCTCGATATTTCAACTGGGTCTTTAAAGTTTTTAACCGGAGATGCTCCAAACAACATCATTCCAGAATTTAAAATACTTCTGTAGTCGTTTTTATCAAAAGAAGAATAAGTGCTATCTTTTGCAGAAGTAATGTTAAATAAATGAAATAAACCCGTTAAGCTTGAGTTGGCTACATCAAAGAATTTTGAGACAGCTACATTTGGGTACATTTGAGCTACCTTTTCGTTGTCTAATATTATCAAAGGGGAAACAATTTTTTGGTTGACCAAGGGGAATACAGTTTTTAAAACGTTATAAGCATTTTGATTAACCTTTTTTCCTTCTGATCTTTTTGGTAAAGTAAGTATTACTCCAACGCTCTCATCTGTGGATTTATGTATTTTTTGTATTTCTTTTGAAATGTTTACCAAAGGTATAACCATTCCAGAACCAGAGCCTCCCCCTGCTCCAGCACAAACAAATATTTTATCAAAAGATGGACCAAAGGAATATCTCAAGAAATCTAAAACATCTTCGCTTTTTTCTTCAATTGCCTTTTTAGCTAAATCAGGCTCTTTCCCTGCTCCTCCATCACCTACGCATAATTTATTTTCTAACTTTAGAGTATTTAAATCTTGTTCCGCAGTATTAATTGCTGCGACCCTTTGATAACCAAGTCTGCTAAAAGCTTCAGCAACTCTTGATCCGCCTTGACCTGCTCCCACGAAGCAAAAATTAAATGACGCTTTAAATTTGTCATCAATTACCTTCATCTCATTTTCTAGCTGCTCTACTTCGTCAGGAGCATCTGGCATCATTAGTTCGGGCATAGAGATATCAGTTTCTCCGTAGATTGCCTTAATTTGATCGTCATTGTTTTCTTCGTTTAAATTCTCTTCACTCATTTTATAATTCCTTTAAATTTTCTTGATTATTAACATCTAACTCTAGAGTTCCTTTTGTTTTTTTCCATTTAGTATAACAAACAGCCGCTCGCTGCTTTTCTTCAGGGAACTCACTATTCATCTTAGGATTAGACATGCAATTTTGCATATAATCTTTTTCTTTTTTGTTATTAAATTCTGGCAAAGGCATTTATTCTTCTTCTTTCTTACTATGGTACAATATGCCGCCCATAAAGGAACTAACTTGGTGTTCTATGCAAATTCCAGATATGTCATCAACCATTTCTTGGTTTGTATCTACTGGGGCTTTACAGTAAGAAGCTACGGATTTATTCCAGTTTTCTGGAGTTTCATTATGCATAATTATACAAGCTATTCCGCTAGCAACTTCTTTTTGGGAAGCGTTTAATCTTTTAACCTTGTTAACTTTCCTTAATTGAGCTTCCACTTTCTTCTCTAAATCTTGAGAAAGTAAAATGTTTTCTTTTACTTTATTAAAGCTAAAGCCTTCTCTTGATTTACTTTCCCTTGGAACTTCTTGCTGTATTTCCGTAGTACCTTCGGGCCTCCCCTGAGACTCCGTTGATGGACCAGATTGATTGCTTCCACCTATTAAGGGTTGATAAAGACCTTGATTTTTTAATTCCTGAAAATCTTTCTGAGAACGAACAGAATCTTCTTTACTTGGTAATCTACCAGTATCTATGGCTTCTATTCCTTCTTCTGGAGTTAAAATACCTAGCTCAACCAATCTACTATAAACTCTATACTTCGTTGTATTTTCTCTGAGAGATATTTCGTCAAAGTAAGGTGTTGGGTAATTTTTGAATCCTAAAGATTGCGCTGTCTTCTTTATTTCTGGAATTAAAAATTCAGTAAGAAAAGATTGTCTAGCTTGATTTAGTCTAGCTAAGAAAATCTCTACCTTCATTTGAAAACTGCTAGACTTATCTCCACTTGCTGTTGAACCACCCGTACTGGCTCCGGTTATCATACTATTTAAGCCAGCTTGTATATCGGCATTTACAACCGAATATTTCCTTGGGTCTAACAAGTCTCCTATTTGTGGTATAACAAATTTAGCTTCCGTAGTATAATCAGCTATTAAAACTCTGCCTACGGATTCATTTTCAAATAATTTTTGTAGCTCAATTAAATTCTTTTGATTTACTCCACCTTTATCTGGATCAGTACCAGTGGTTACTAGCAATACGGCTTGTTGAACAGTACGAGCTATAGCCATATCCATCTTCTTAAGTTCGTATTTGTAGTTTATATCCTCTAAAACTGGATAACCCATTGGCACGGCAAATGGTTCGTAATCCTGTTTTTTGTAAAAACATACGCTTACTTTTTCTCCATCAAGAGGTATGTATATAGAATTCATAACAGTACCATCTCTTCTGTTTAGGAGTTTTTTAACTTCGGGAGGCAAAGACTCTCTTATTCTTTTATCTTCTTCAGATTTAGGATTACGAACTCTTTCTAGCTCATAATCAGTTAGAACTTTATGATATTTCTTGACATCTGTGGAAAAAGTTACGGAACCCGTTAGTTGTATATCTGCGGGGTTTAATATCATGTATCTATAGGGGATTTTTACATCTCCAGATAAATTAGCAAAAGTTTGAACTATTTTTTCGGCTTCCTCCTTCGGTAAGGAGGCATCTAATCTGTAAAGAAATACATTACCTGACCTGAAATATTCTCTGAAGAATTTATCTTGTAAATCCCATATGTTTATTTTTTTTAATAAAGCTTCAAAGAATTCTACTGATTTTTTGCTGCCGCCTTTAAAGTATATTTTACTTACGGAAAATTCCGTCATTAAATCTATAGCATTTCTAAAAATAGCAAAATTATAGTAAGCTTTTTGACATAATTTAACAGCTTCTCTTACTTCAAAATTACTACCGCTATTCGAAGACCTAAATGGAGTTAAACCGCTGTCGATATTTTCATATCTATCGGTCCTTTCTATAGAGCCAGCCCTATTTCTTCTTGAACTAGTTCTACCCGCCTTAGCTTGGTGTTTATAGGAAGCTTCGGAAACCATATACGGAGGCACAGATTCTTCTTCCTTTTTCTTAGTAGCTCTTTTAGCTGGTTTACGCGAACTCGATTTCTTTGCGTTAGTTGTTTTTCTTGGCGTACTCATTCTTTTAAAAACTCCCTCATACATTACACTAATCTAGGCGTAAATGTCGCAACAGCGTCATCTATTTTGTAATCTTCCATGTCAAAAAAGCATTTTACACCCCAATTAGCCAAAAGTAAAGCTGTATAATTATCTTTTCTAGCTCTATTAGCAGAAGTGTTTCTTTTTAAGTGTTGGGGTAAATCAAATGTCTGAGTACCCTTTGCAGTAGTTTTTACTTCGACTAAAGCGCATTGTTTTTTGGTTTGATATATTAGATTATCTTGAGTTTCTATGAATTCTCCCAAATTTTCTTCATTAATTAATTTAAGAGGAATTTTTGACATAATCTGACTTTCGAAGGAAGCCTGATTCGCGGCGGTTCTTGACGCGAACCATAGCTTTTTATAATCTATATTTGCCTGTAATAGCTCATTTGCTTTTCTGATCCAATCAGAAGAAAAAACTTGTTGAATTAATATATTTCCACTTTCTTTGTTATATTTTCTTTTTAAGTCTCTAACTTGTTTAACGTAATCAGCACCCTCGGCATTTGAATTAAACTCTATATTTTTTAAATTTAATTTATTGTTCTTGAATATAGTAGAGTGATTGCATGAATCAAAAAACATATCTGAACCCGCATTATCAGCAATTATTAAAGAAATATTAAAATTAGAAAGAATGTAATATAGATAATTTACATGTTTATTTAAACTGCCCAAACCTGCATAGGAATGAACCAAGGTTGATGTTTTGGTTTCTTTATCTAGCTCCATCAAAGACATTCCAAAAAAGTCGGCGCTTGGACTATCACTCATATTTGGATCAAGCCCCAATATATATTCTTTATCTTGTCTACCTACCACCAGACTAGAAGGATCTTCTCCGTCTGGAACCGTACATTCATGCATCTTTCTTGCGCTAAAATAAGAATCACTTCCATCCGTAAAAGTCGCGCAATATTCCCTTAGAAAAGAGGCGTGTGAAGAGCCGCCACTTTGAGCTTCATCTATAACAGTTTCATCTATCATATGTTTTGGCAGAGCTTCGTATCCCATTTGCGATATAAAGTAAGTTGTATCTGATCCTTCTACTTTGTTATAAATTTTATCAAGCCATTCTCTATATGTTTTATAAAGATTTTCGAAAGTATAACTAGCTGAAGATAGAGCTATCATTTTAGAATCATTCTTAAATACCATTCTGTCTTTTTCTTGCATCTCTCCCTTTTTTATTAATTGATCCTCGATTTCTCTTATTTTTATTCTTTCCGACATGTCTTGGGGAGCCACCAAGAAAGGCATCAATACTGTTTTTATCAAATCTTCAGGCAAAAGCAGGTACTCGTCCAAAACTAAAACGTTTGCTCTAAAACCACGAATTTTTTCTCCATTCAAAGGAATCGCTGTTATAGTTCCCCCGTTTATCTGCCACTCAAAAGCGTCATTTCTTTTTGCTTTTGTGCCAAATGCTTGAGATAGCAATTCTGCCCCTTTGCTTTCGACTAGTTTTTCTAAATTATTAAATATAAAACGAGCAGTACGAAAAGTTGGGCCAGCTATTAAAATCTTGGTTCCCGGATTAAATATGCACTGCAAAAAGCAAAAAACAGAAGCTATAAAAGTTTTTCCACAACCACGACCCCACACGCACATGGAAAAGTTTCTTTCCATCATGGCTCTTAAAGTAATTTCTTGAAAGGGTGCTAATTTAATACCAGAAAGAAGCTCTGTTGTTATACCAAGATTGCCGTGTAAAAATTTAGCCAAGCTTATTTTCGCTTGCGAGTCCGGTAGCTCACCCTTGAGTAATTTAAGTTCCTCATTTAACTCTTTTGGGGTTTGGGTTTGATTTTTATAGTTTTCTGGAGAATACCACATTATAAAACTTTCTGATCATACGCATATTGAAGATCAATTTTTTTGTAAGCGCAACCGCTAAAAAATATTTTTTGAATCACTCTCTTAGATTCTTTTCTTCCATTTACAAACAGAAATTGTATGTGGGGATATTTCTGTATTAGCATTCTTACATTATGAAATATATACTCAGGAGTTACTTTAATTTTTTTAGATATGTGAGGAAGATATTTGAAACTAAGTGCATTAGCTAAGGTATCTTCTACTAAAATTATTAAATTAGCATCCATTGTTTTAGCTCTTTGTATCTCTCTTTCGAACCTTTCAAAATTTTTAACGCTTAAAGTCGATATGAAATCAGCTAAAGATTTTCTTTCTATATAACAATTACAAGTTAACTTTGGTTCACTAAATGTATAGTCTCCTACGGAAAGAGTTTTTGTTTCGGTTTGGTAATTGTCAAATTTTAAAGGCATCTGCTCTCTAGTATCTATATGTATAGAATACTGAGTTTTTTCATACTCTTTTCCTATGGTTATGTTAGATACTTTTTGATATTTATTTTCAAAACCTAAAGACTCACAAAAAGAATAATACCCTTCAAACAATTCATCGTAATACTGTATAGGCGGAGTCATAACGGTTCTCATTTCCACTTGAGTGGGTGTATATTTTAAATCTTTCTTTTCTTTTCTTTCTACTAATAAATTTTTACAATAAGATTTAGCATCCTCATCTTTCGAATTCTTTAGCCACATTTTAAGATTAGTTTTAGAATTAAAATCTGTGGAAAAATATTGTTCTTTAGTTTTGTATTTTATGATTTTGTTATCGTAAAGGTCATGTCTTGGGTAATATTTTTGATAATATTCTACAACTCTTAAATTGTGAACTTTTATATGAGCATGTAACTGCCTTTCGGTTTTAAATTCTTTACCGCAAGCCTTACAAATAACTTTGTTTTCTTTCTCGCTCATACTTCGTCTTCTCCAAGACCCAATATCCTCGCTTTAACTTCATCTATGTCAGATAACTTTTGAACTTCTTCACCAACGGTTTTCTTCCTTATTTCAGCTAAATGTAAAAGATTTTTTCTACTTTCTTCTTCTTTCCAAAGTCTTACTAAATTTAATATACTAGCGTTTTCCTTTATTTCTTTTTTTAATCTATCACTTCTTTTTTCTTTTAAGCTTTCAAGGAGTTTTTGTTGTCTATTTACTGATTGATTATATTCAGTTTCAGTTTTGCCTATCGCTTCAACTAAAGACATGGATGCTCTTCCGTCTGAGTCCTCAACGACGTTATCTAGCAATCTAGTTAGGTGCTCTTTTCTCCTTTGAATATTTGCAGCTATGACCACCTCGGAAGATAGCACTATGTATTGATCGACTTCTTCTTGTGAGAGATCATCTTTGTTATGTGTATACCTTATAAAACTGCTTTCAAATAAATCCCTATCTGTATTGTTTGTATAAGTGTTCATTTGATAGGTGAATCTATAAGCATTTAAATATCCTATCAAAGCCTTAACATTTTTCTTGTCTTTACTTGTTATTTTTTCTTTATTTATTGTGTCGGGTACATATTTGTTAACCCTATACATTGTTTTATCAAAAGTCTTGGGGGGTTTATATTCTTCAGCTGGAATTTCTTCTGTTGGCTCGAATGGGGTAGATTGGTCAGAAGAACTGATTTGTTTAACGTAGTCAGCTATGACTCTGATTTCTTGATTTAAATTAGTTAGAGAATTATCTTTAAAAATTAACCTTCCCATTTCCACACTACTCATGAACTCAAGATTATTTTGTATAAATAATTTATCTTCTTCCGAAAGAGTTATTTGTTTTTTTGATTGGTATTCATGCGATGCTCTTGCCTTTATATCTCTCGAAGCTAAAAAAGCTTTGACCGCTCTCCCCTCTTTAGTTCTCCCATCTAATCCTTGATCTGGAAAGGCTACATTTATAAGTTCTAATAAAGAAGGCGGATTACTTGGTCTAGAGTTCCATTCATTTATTATTGACTCTTTTTGAGAGCTAGTTAATTCTTCCTTACTCATAATTTATAATAATTCTATTGATCCCTTTTCTATACTTTCTTTAACCTTCTTAATTATATTTTTTTTTATATTTTGTATTTGCTTGTATCCGGGCTTTTTGTTTTTTTCATTTGATATAAGACCTAACTGTTCTGCGGCTTCTTCTTCGTCTAAATTTTCTATATAAAGAGTTTGGTAAACTATCCATTCGTTAGGTTTTAGTACTTCTTTCATTTTTAAGTGAAGTTTTTTGATATTGTTTTGTAAATTTGAAGAGTCGTTTTGTTTTATCATTCCTATTTCAAAAGAGTGGTCCTCCAAGGCTAAAGGTAGCTTTATATCGTGCGCGGATTTCTTCGTTCTCTCCCACTTATCGTATAGTGGGCAAGCGTCACATTGATTAGTGTATATTTTGCATCCCGCTTCCCCTTCTTGGGCTTCGCATTTTAAACACGGTCTTGCGAAGTTACCGTAGTGATTTCTGATGAGATTTTTAATCTGATTAGAGATTATCCTATTTAGCCAAGGACCAAGAGGTTTATCGACATCATAAAGATGCCACTTCTCATATATGTGAAGCCTTATGATTTGAGAAACATCTTCGTAATCCATCCAATTCAAAGAAGAAAGACTCCATTTCCCTTTTCTTTTTAGGATTTCTTGATTTATAAAATCGAACGACTCTTCAAATGTTGGCTTTTTTTTGTAGGCTTTTTTCTTTTTACTCATCACTTTCTTGCGAAGAGTTTTGCCTCAAAGTACCCGCTTCTTTCTGCCACTGCTTCTCAAAATCTTCTTTAGATATTGATGGAGCGTCTAAATTACTTCCATCAGTCACGCCGCCAGCATTACTGCCCAAAGCGTCTTGAAGTTTTATCGTATTTTTTTGAGTCGGCAAAAAGTCAACATCCAATTTAGAAATATTACCGGAAAATTCTGAATTTTCAGGGTCTGCCTCTTCTTCGGTTTGATTTACTTGAGTGTTCGCTTTTGTATGGCTAGGATCGAGAGGACTACCGCAGCTAGAGCAAAACTTGGGCTTGTTTGCAGCAGAAAATTCTATTTTTGATCCACAATTATAGCAAAAAATCTTCATGTCTTTATTATTAATACGAAATAAAAAAAATACAAAATATAATATATATTAAATGAAAAAAGTGTAACGCTAGTTCAGATTTAAATAACTTAAATATTCTTCTGGGGTAGAAAACTGACCTAGAACTTCGTTCATTATTTCTGGAAAATGCTCATCCGTATCAAAGCCTTCTTTTTGCGCCCAAACCCATTTTTTCCAATCGACTTTATAACAACAAAGCATGTTGTGTATTTCGTCTTCTTTTAGGATAACGCATACAGTTTTTTTACCGTTAGAAACAAACACAACTTCATCTATATGAGTCTCTGTAAAAGATAGAGGTTGATCATTTTTCTTGGCTAACTTTTTTAAATTTTTAATTTCTTTTTGTAAAACTGGATGCATTTTAATCCCCCTCTTTTTCATCCCTTTCTTTTTGTTCGTTAACTTTCTTAACTAAGAATTTAACTAATTCAGACCTCATGATGTCTTCTTCTGTGAAGTTGAAGCTATAAATTCCCATAGCTAAACTTTCATCATCGTCGAATGCCTCTTGTAGTTTTTCAAATCCACCAGCAAGCTGACGACTTTTTAAATCTGTTTGCATTGGGTCTGCCAAAACAAAACAAACACTACCTTCTCCTAGTCTAGTTAGTACTGTTACAATCTCTTTAAACGTGGAGTTTTGAGCTTCATCTAGTATTACGCATTTAGATTTCCAGTTCATTCCGCGAGCAAAATTAACCGGAAACATGCTAACTCTACCCTCTTTTTCTAGCCTCTCCGCTCTAGTGTCAGTCAATAATTCTTCTATCTTATCTAAAAAAGGTAAATGATAAAATCTCAACTTATCTTCTGCGGAACCGGGTAAAAACCCTAAACCATGAGCGGAACTTTCAACCGCAGACCTTAAGTACATTATGTCACTTATGGTTTTCATATTCATTAACTGTAAACCGCAGTAAACCGCTAGTAATGTTTTTGAAGTTCCTGCGGGACCGTTAACGAAAACGATTTTGGTGTTTCTGTCTAAAGCTATCTTAAAGAACTGTTTTTGCTTTTCTGTCCAAGGGAATTGCTTTATTTTAAGCTGTCTTTTGATTGGGTTGGGATTTTCCAGAGGTATTCCTAAAGTTTCTTCCAACTCCTTCCTCACTTCTTCAGCTTCCTTGGCTCTATTTGTAGAAGCCTTTTTCTTTTTAGCTGGCATTGTAATAAGTATTACACCTTTTTTAAGAAAAATCTAAATCATTCATCAAAAAATCTATACAGGAGCAATCTGCATTAACTGGAGATTTAACATAACTAATAGATATTCCGTTTTTTATAAAAAAGTTTGAATCAAAAGTATTTTTATATATTGAAAAAGTATGAAAGTTTTTAGCTCTTTCTTTTTTACAAATTTCAATAATTCTATTTCTAAAAGACCCTTTCACATCTTTGTATTTCTTGGAGGCTAGCACGAAATCTCCTTTTAAATTAAAAAATTCCTGCCCCATTCTAAATGCACTATAAGCGGCTAATTGGGAAATATTATCTGTGGGGAGATTGATTATTTCTTTTATAACTGGGTAGACTTTATCAAAATTTTTACAATTTTTGTAGTTAAGAGAAATGACCTTTAGGAATTTTTTTCTCCACTTATTGCAATCAAGATTTATATCGCATAAATTAGAATTTGAGGGAAACTTGCCTAAATCTATTTTGAAAATAAATTTTTTTCCCTGCTTTTTTAATGCCACCTTGTTAACCCAAGTTTTTTCATTATAAAAACTATCATCTATAAAAACGACTTTATCCACTTGACCTATTAAATCAAAATAAGTTTTGCTAGGAAAGAGATTGGGCTGTAAGGCTGTTAGTTTCATTTTATATTAAAAAAGAACATGTGAAAAAGTCTTGAATTGTGCTTATCATCTCCAAAGTATTCTGAGGCTGCGTGGATTAATTGAGCGTTCCATATAACTAACCTGTTATAAACGTTACCTACTACATCCACAGTTTCTAAATCTGTTTTGTCGTAAAAATTATTTCTAAACATTTCGAAAGATAAATCTTCCTTATTTTTATTGAGCCTTTCAGAATCTACCGTAGTAGGAGCGGCTCTTAACCCTGTTCTTCCGCTTTTAAAAAATGTTGTGCCGCAAGAGGCTGGAGCATCTGGGGTAAGGTAGATTACTGCTGCGTAATCCTGAGAGTCTACATGGTAAACTACTTTATCTTCTGCTGTACAATATTGAAATACTCCATTCGCTCCTTGGTCTTTCCAATCTTCTATTTCACAATTAAGCAAGCTTTCGAATTTTTCTTTTATACCTTTTGGTATGAATTTTTTTTCAGTTCTTTGCCCTTTATGGTATTGAGGGTGTTCTTCGAAATTGCAAGATAGCGCGAAGTTCCTTATTTCATCTGGATTTTCGTAGAAATTATCTATCGTTAAAAATTCGGGAACTACATTGTTTGAAATTTTAAAATCAACATCTTGATCTATATTATTTTCTAACCACTCTCGGCCATCGCCGCCGCGAATTTTAATCCACTCACCCGAAATTAAAGCTTCAATTTCTACATCATTTAAATTTTCTAAGTACCCTTCGCCAAAAGACCCTTCAAAGCCTGAGTTTAGAAAGCTTTGATCTTCGTAAAATTCTGCAACGTCTTTTCTTTCTTTACCAGAAATAGTACAAAAAGTTTTAGCATCTTTCACTAATCGAACGGCTTCAATTTTTACAGAATTTGAACCACACCAGCCAGTAATAATTGTATTTCCATCTTTATTTTCTATGGAATCAATATGCAATTTTACATCATTTATAAACGTGTCATGCATAGTATTTTATGGTCTTTTCGAGACCCTTTTTTAAACTTGTTTTCGATTTCCATCCTAATTCCTTCCTTATCCTTGAGCTATCTATTGCGTACCTAAAATCGTGACCGGGGCGGTCTTGAACATATGAAATATAATCCTCTGGTTTCTTATCTAATATTTTACAAATGGTTGTAATTATTTCTAAATTAGTTTTTTCACAATCAGAGCCTATTAAATAAGTCTCGCCTATCTTGCCTTTTTTTAATACTTTCCATACCCCAGAGCAGTGATCTTCTACATATATCCAATCTCTAATTTGGTCTCCCTTGCCATAAACAGGAATTTTTATATCGTTTAAAAGTGAGTCAATAATTACTGGTATAAATTTTTCGCCATGTTGATTGGGTCCATAATTATTACAGCAGTTAGATATTGTGGCTTTTAAACCGTGAGTATTAACGTAAGACTTTACTAAAAAATCTGAAGCAGCCTTCGTGGCTGAATATGGATTTCTAGGGTCGTAAGGAGTTTCTTCGGTAAATTTTTCTCCATCTTTTGCAACTCCATAAACTTCATCCGTAGAAACGTGATGAAACCTTACTTTGAATTTTTTAGCAGCTTCTAGTAATGCGTGAGTACCGACAACATTGGAATCAATAAACTCTTTTGATCCTTTAATGGAATTATCAACATGAGACTCAGCTGC
>MDTA01149365.1_pt1 | contig 12400 bp, 11 predicted proteins | sample 811151 | NCBI WGS metagenome assembly MDTA01 (sample SAMN05326648, study PRJNA326480) | marine metagenome | isolation source: seawater | place: Indian Ocean: South | collected 2010
AAGACACCAGATTCCAATTGTTCCGGTGGGCAGCAATGGCTGTGAGAAGATTTACCCAACTGGCAATCCATTGGCAAAAGGTGGAACGGTGACGTACCGGATAGGTGAACCGTTGCGGGTAAGTGATGCTTTTGCGCCTTATAAGATAGATGAGCCTTTTAAACCTTTTACCAAGCAAGCGGATAAGCACGCTGATGCCCTTGAAGGTGCAGCAGAGCGACTAACCTTAGCCATCGATGACCTTTTAGACACACCCTATAAAATGGACCGAAGCGGTGGCGATGCCGGCAGTCGCGCCGACCGGCTCATGTAGGAAGCAGAATTCAATGACAGAACCACAAGAGACAACCCCGGCCAATCCAACTTCCGACCGGGGCCATAATTTCAGTGTCGGAACGGTCGTCTTTGGGATGATTCTTGGTTCCGTTGTATTTGGTGTCACCTATGGCTTGTGTATGCTCACGAATGACGAGGCGGCATTGGCACGTGGATTGCCACAAGACACGGCGCTGTGGACTGGGCTGTGTGTGACGTTTGGAACGATTTGGGTCAGCTTGGCTCAAAACCTTACGCGACAGGCTATTCGCATGGGGATTATTACCGGCCTTTCGAGTGGTATGCTCTTGGATGGTATGGGGGCGGCGCCATGGTTGGCGGTTGGACTTCCTGCCTTATTTGGAGTCTTGGTTTATTGGCTTCACCGAAAAAAAGAAGACGTCGATAAAATTGGCGATATCCTAAATTAGGACGTTTGATGAAAGCGCTTCCTGAAATAGTGGTTTTCGACCTTGGCGGTGTGTTGGTGCGGATTCACCGCTCGCCTCAGGATGCGTTGCGCGCTGTTGGGTTCGTGAGTGAGGCGCCTGTTGAATTTTCTGACCCCATTGCTTACGCCCACCTGAATCAGCGTTACCAGTCAGGGCTGGTGCCCCTCACTGATTTTATTGATTCGACACGAGAACTCCTTAGCGCCGAGGTTCCTGCTGAGGTGTTGCTGGCAGCTCACGACCAGATTTTGATTGAACAATATCAGGGCGCCCTAGAAGTGGTGACGCGTTTGCAAAATACGGGTGTTCAAACTTGTGTGCTTTCTAATACGTGTGCACGCCACTGGGTTCACCTTGAGCGGTTTTCGGCAGTTGAGCAGGCGTTAAAGGGTGGATGTTTTCTGTCTTTTGAGTTGGGGCTCGTTAAGCCTAGCCCAGCTATTTATGAGTGTGTCCAAAGCCGGTTGGGCCTTGCTCCGGAACGAATTGGCTTCGTTGATGATTCCGTTGAAAATGTTCAGTCCGCACGCGCAATGGGGTGGCGGGCAGTGGAAGTTCCCTATGAGCGAAATGATTCGATTGCGCTTGAGGCAGCTTTGGGAATGTTGGGCTTCACCGGCTAGTTTAATTCTTTAAGCAGTGCGCAGGCCGCGCCATGACCAGCATTGCAACCGATTTCAAAATATCCCTTTGCCGCAATTAGGTCCGTGGAAACGGCAACACCTTCCTGGTAGAGCATTCCCAGTCGTGTACAACCGTCCGCCACGCCATCTTCGCAGGCAGCGTTTAGGTAGGTTAGGGCTTTTGCTTGATCAAGGGGCACGCCAAGGCCTTGGAGGTGGAGATTGCCTAAATCCAGGCAGCTCAGTGGGTCTTTCTGTCGACATGCCTGGTCCAGTAGGGAAGCCGCATGCTCGAAAGCTCCAGTTGTAGCGTTGTGAGATAACGCCTGAGAAAGGTCGCCTTCACTGGATGTGGCGCTTAGTGCATACAATGACCACTCAAGGCAAGCCCGCCCATTGCTCATGGTGTCGCATTGGACCTGGCAATCTTTGAGGCCGGCGCATGCCGGTTGGGAGCTGCTGAGATAGTATTGAATCGATGGCCCTTGAGGTGTGGGCGCAGAGGCGCAACCCCAAGTGAAAAAGAAGGTGAGACAGTAAAGAAGCTTTTTCATGGGGACACGTTACCCCGGAATGCGGTCAATGACCAGTAAGAGCGTTGCTTTGCTGTTTTTAACGTCGCAATGATGGCTAAATATGACTTCCTGTTCTTCTTGCCAGCATGTAAGGTGTCACATGACGTATTTCTTGGCCCCCGAACGCAAAGCCCGATACAAGCGTATTCTCAGTTTGGGATTGCCCATCGTGGGCGGTATGGTTTCTCAAAATGTAATCAATCTTGTCGATACTGCAATGGTTGGGAGCCTTGGGGATGTGGCGCTTGCTGCGGTTGGCACGGGCAGCTTTATAGCATTTATGGCGGTATCTGTGGTGATGGGCCTGTCGGCAGGAGTTCAGGCGATTGTTGCTCGGCGCGTGGGGGAGGGAAAAACTGGTGAATTGGCCGTTGCATTAAATGGTGCCCTGATTGTGGCATTGATTACCGGTCTAGTGCTTTCAACGCTTTACTGGCTGTCGGCTGACGTTATCTTTTCGTGGGTGAATACAGATCCCGAGGTTCTGGAACTCGGGGTGCCGTATATCGAACTTCGGGTTTGGACCATCACCGCTGTTGGGGTGAATATGGCGTTTCGCGGTTATTGGAACGGAACCGACCGTCCTATGTTGTATTTGCGTACGCTCGTGTTCATCCATACCTCAAATATCGTTCTTAATTATCTTTTTATTTTTGGAAACTTCGGGTTTCCAAAACTGGGGACTTTAGGAGCTGCCTTAGGAACCACCGCAAGTATGTTTCTTGGCTGTATTTACTATTTTTATCTCGGTTTTAAGCACGCAAAGAATGAGGGTTTTTGTGTGCGCCGTTGTACCCGCCCGGTGATGCGAAACCTTCTGCGCCTGACCATTCCAAACAGCCTGCAGCAATTGTTTTTTGCCGCCGGCTACACGGTATTGTTTTGGATTATTGGAAAAGTGGGTACCGCGGAAACAGCCGCAGCCAATGTGCTCGTTAATTTGATGTTGGTGGCGATATTGCCGTCGATAGCACTGGGTATTGCTTCAACTACTTTGGTCGGGCAAGCCCTGGGTAAAGGTGAACCAGACGACGCGTATCAGTGGGGTTGGGACGTTGTAAGGGTCGCCTTTGTAACATTGGTTTTGATGGGCGGGGCTATGATTGTTTTTCCTGAGTTATGGCTCGGTGTATTTTTGCACAATCCGGAGACTCTCGAACTCGCGCGTTTGCCCCTTATGGTTTTTGGCATGGCGATAGCAATCGACGGCTCTGGGCTCGTTTTGATGCAGTCATTGTTGGGGGCAGGCGATAATAAAGTCGTCATGTATATGAGTGTTGGGGCCCAATGGTTGTTCTTTTTGCCGGCCGCATTTTGGGTGGGCCCCCAGCTGGGCGGTGGGCTTTTGGCAATCTGGGTGGTTCAGGCACTCTATCGAATTTTGCTATCCAGTTTTTTTGCTTTTCGTTGGCATGGACGGGCTTGGATTAACATCAAGGTGTAATTGTTTCGATTTTACTAAAGTTCTGGGGCCTTACCGTCGATTCTCCTTAGGAGGAGACTTGATATGCCGGGAAATATGGACCCATTGGGTCAAGTTGCGCAGATATTGGGCGTTCAAAAAATTGGGGGCGCACGCGGGCGGCAGCCGGAGACGGTTGCTGGAGATAAGCCGCGTCGGGGTGATGCCACTTTAGTGAATGTATCCCATTCTGGGTCTGCACTGGCAGATATGGCATCGCGTCTTAGGGCCGTTGGTTTTGTACACAATCCAGGTGGAGCCGATTATCAAGAGCACAAGCCGCCGCCCCACGCCGAAGGTAGGCCCCGTCGGGGTGCCGGTAAGAGGGGGAAGGCAGACCGGCCCGGTGGGCGGCTGAAACGATTTGCCGAATCGGATGAATCACGAGCCGAGCGTAAATCACGACAAAAAGAGCTGAGCCAAGAAGAGGTTGAGGAAATTCGCCGTTTGAAAAATTTAGACGGTAAGGTCAAAGCACACGAAATGGCGCACAAGGTAGCTGCAGGTAGTTTGGCAGCGGGTGGGCCTTATTACGAGTATGAGCAAGGACCCGATGGCGTAAATTATGCCGTAGCTGGGCATGTGCCGATTCACGTGCCGGAGACGAGCGACCCTGAGCAGGCGTTGCGCGATTCGGAGAAGGCTTATCGTGCCGCGCTGGCTCCTGCGGATCCATCGCCTGCCGATCGGTCAGCGGCGGCTCAGTTTTCATCGAGGGCGGCTCAAGCCAGGCAGCAAATTGCCAAAGCCAAAGATAATGAGCTCACGAAGTCGGCAGGCCAGCCCAGTGAGCCTGAAGTGAAAGAAACCGGCAACCAGGAGAGTGTGGAGCCACCGAAAGACTCAAAAGCGATCCATGCGAACCGCCATCCTGAGTTTTTATTAGGGCGTACGGTGCCTAAATCTGGCTGAATCCCTTTTTTATCGATTGATTTTTTTGAATTTTGTCCAAGAAAGTTTATTGATCCCGATACCTTAGGTGAGTGGGCGCCTAACTTTACAACGCGGCGCATTATCCCTTAGACCTAAGCCCCACAATTGTATAAGGAAGAAGCTTCATCAAGAGGAGATGGGTGCTCATGTTGTCTGCTGCATTCCTTGAAGCGGTTAAAGCATCGATTGGTGCTGATATTATCGATACCAGTCCAGAGATAATGGAAAGCCACGGGCAAGATTGGACCCGTGTTTACAAGCCTGATCCGGCAGCGGTGGCGTTTCCTCGTTCCACGCAAGAAGTGTCTACGCTTTTGCGGTTATGCTCGGAGCATAATTTAGCAGTTGTTCCCTCCGGTGGCCGAACGGGTTTGGCAGCGGGCGCTGTTGCCACTCAGGGCGAGCTGGTTGTTAGCCTCGATAAGATGAACCGTATTGGTGAAGTGTCCAAGTTATCCCGCACTGTTCGTGTACAGGGGGGAGCCATAACAGCGGCAGTTCATGAGCATTGTGAAAAAGAGGGTCTGACATGGCCCGTTAATTTTGCCTCAGCCGGGTCGAGCCAGATTGGTGGAAATATCGCCACCAATGCTGGTGGTGTGCGTGTGGTTCGCTATGGTCTTACGCGCCAATGGGTTCTTGGCTTGGAGGTTGTTCTGATGAGCGGCGAGGTCCTCGAGCTTAACGGAGATCTTGAAAAGAACAATACCGGTATCGATTTGAGACAGCTCTTTATTGGGAGTGAAGGCACTCTTGGTATCGTAACCGAGGCAACCCTGCAATTGGCGCCCGTGCCGCAGGCAACTGCCGTAGCGTTCTTGGGCGCAGAAAACTTAAGTGCGGTGTTGGGTGTGTTTGAGGCTGCTCGTCAGCAGCCAAACCTGACGATTCAAGCCTTCGAATACCTTGATAACGATTGCCTAGAGGTTGTGATGCGGCACCGAGGAGGTGCACGCCCGGTCGAGTCTGATTGCCCTAGCTATGTTTTGGTGGAGGTCGAGGCGGAGTCAGAAGAAAGAGCTCAGGAAGACCTTGCAGCTTGGCTGGAGGCTTGTTTCGAGCAGGAACTCGTCTTAGATGGTGTTGTTGCTCAAAGCTCCAAAGATGCAGTGGCTCTTTGGCATCTGCGAGAAGGTATCAGTGAGAGCCTTACCCGTGAAGCATTTCTCTACAAGTACGACGTTGCTGTGCCGGTGATCAAAATGGCCGATTTTGAAAAAGGGCTTGGCGAACTGGCACGTGACAAATGCAAAGGTTATCCGGTTTATTTATTCGGGCATGTTGGTGATGGGAATCTACACTTGAATGTTCTCAAGCCAGACGATGTATCGAAGGACGAATTTTTGCAAACCTGCCGCGACGCCGAACCCGCAATTTTTGAGCTGATTCAGTCCTATCAGGGCAGCGTTTCTGCCGAGCATGGCATCGGTCTCCTCAAGAAGAAGGCGTTGCCGTATAGCCGAAGCGCTACAGAGCTTGAACTGTTTCGTGGAATGAAAAAGATATTCGACCCTAAAGGTTTAATGAATCCGGGTAAAATCCTGGATTGAAGTAGGAGATAAAATGACAAACAAGACGTCATTCCCAAAAGAAAAAATTCGCATTTTGCTTCTAGAGGGCATCCATACCAATGCGGTCGATGTATTTCAAAAGGCCGGTTACACCAATGTGGAACGATTGACTGGCGCGCTTCCTAGCGATGAATTGGCCGAAAAAATCAAAGACGTGCATATGGTTGGTGTTCGGTCGCGGAGTCAAATCAAGGGCCGTGTTTTAGATGCAGCCGAAAAACTCATGTCGATTGGCTGTTTTTGCATTGGGACCAATCAGGTAGATTTGGATGTTGCGAGAACACGCGGCATCCCGGTTTTTAACGCGCCTCATTCCAATACTCGCAGTGTAGCCGAGCTTGTTATTGCTGAAACCGTCATGCTCTACCGTGGCATCGGCGATAAAAGCAATGAGGCTCATAAGGGTGTGTGGACCAAGAGTGCGGTTGGCAGTCACGAGGTTCGGGGAAAGACCATCGGAATTGTTGGCTATGGCCATATCGGCTCTCAGGTGTCTATTTTGGCTGAAGCTTTTGGTATGCGTGTGCTCTATCATGATGTTGAGCCCAAGCTTCCCATGGGGAACGCACAGCAGGTAGGGAGCCTCGAGGAGTTATTGAGTACGGTTGATGTGCTTACGCTGCACGTCCCTCAAACACCAGAAACCGCGAATCTGATGACGAACGAGCGCATTCGACTTATGAAGAAGGGAAGCCTTCTTTTGAATCTAAGCCGTGGCAATGTTGTTGATATCGAAGCGCTGCGGGCAGCGTTAGATGATGAGCATTTGCTAGGCGCTGCCGTGGATGTTTTTCCAACGGAGCCTAAGTCCAACAACGACCCATTTGAGAGTCCTTTATGCGGTGCTCGCAATACCGTGCTAACGCCTCATATCGGCGGCAGCACGGGTGAAGCCCAATTCAATATCGGCACTGAGGTCGCAACCAAGCTGGTCAATTACAGTGATCTGGGGGCTACCATTGGCTCCGTGAATTTCCCGCAAATCTCATTGAGCGCCCACGCGGGAGCTCAGCGACTCTTGCATGTGCATGCGAATAAGCCTGGAGTGCTTCAAAGTATCAACAAGGTGTTTGCTGAGAGTGACGTGAACATTATAGGCCAGCACCTGCAAACCCTTCCGGATATTGGTTATGTGGTAACAGAGGTGGGGCCTAATTACTCCAGTGATCTGGTGCCTAAGCTTACCGGGGTTGAGGGCACGATTCGTTGTCGGGTCCTTTACTAAGTCTTCGCCTGGTAATCAAAATTTAGACGCAATGCGCCATAATGTGGCGTATTGCTGCGGAAAACCGCCGAAATTTCCCATATTTAGGCCAAATAACTGGCCCCATTCTTGCTTCACCTCAGAGGGGCAGTTTGCCCAACCTAGCTTGTACCAAGAGGTGAATGCGATGAGTGCGTTGAATAATTTCGAGATTAAGACTCTTTTAGCCCATTTGTGGAAAGACTACGCCGTCATGACGCCACAAGCGGAGCATATCCGCGAACTCTTGGCTGAGCGCGGAGAGGTTTTGGAAAATGACCACATTGCATTGCGCACATTCAATTTGGAGCCAGTGGGTCTAAAGGTACTTGAGCGCGTTTTTCTCGACCTCGGATATGTGTACACCGGTGAGTACGATTTTGAGAAAAAGAAGCTTTATGCAAGAAGCTACAGCCACCCAAGTGGAGAATTTCCGCGGATATTTATCTCCGAGCTTCTCACTGAGAAGTTGTCCACGGGCGCCCAAAAAATTATTAGAAAAATTGTTAGCCAGGTACGCCAGGGCGTAACGGGTAAGCATTTACTGTATATGCAGTCTTTGTGGCCTAAAGTATCCTTGGAAGATTACGATGCGCTGTTGATGGAATCAGAATACGCTGGGTGGTTGGCTGCATTTGGTATCCGAGCGAATCACTTTACAGTGTCGGTAAACAATCTCCGAACCTTCGGTAACCTTGAATCCCTTAACGGTTTTCTTGAGTCACGGCGATACAAGTTAAATGGCGGAAAGAGCCCAATTCAAGGAAACCCAAATGAATACCTTGAGCAAAGCAGCACCATTGCAAGTCGTATTGCCTGGGAGTTTAAGGGTGGCGTGATTCGAGAGATCCCAAGTTGCTATTATGAATTTGCCATGCGCTACCCAGTTCCCGGTAGCTGGACCCTCTATGACGGCTTTATCGCCAAAAGTGCCGATAAAATATTTGAGTCGACAGATGTTAAGAGGATTCGCCAAGCATCATAATTTGCTTGGCCGAGTCATTTAGCGACCAACGGTTTCCCCCCCGGTAGCCGTACTGCCGTGTGGCACCACTTCAATGATTTTGGTGGCTAAGCTTCTCTTGATTCCTGCCTGGCCATTGCCAAGGTCTGGTAAGTCGAGGAGCGAGGGCTCTTCGTATTGTGCGTCTGGCATAATGCCGTCTCCAGGGGTTCCGTACCAATCTGTGGCTTTCAGTGCTTTCCACGACGCATCGAAATCACTGGCGTTCCAAACATAGTCTTTTTGTCCACCCCAGCCGTGTCTTGCAATTAAGTAGCGTTCGCCGTCTTCGTCGAAATAGCCTTGAATCACGGCATAATGGGCTCTCTTACCGCCAAACTCTCCAGGATTGCCGCGGTAGTCTACATCAAAAGCAACGATTGCGGGGTGCCCCGCATCCAGTACCTTGTAAAGCTTCTCAAGGGTCGCGTCTTGATGCAGGTTGGCGGTGTAGCCAAAGTGTGATGCCGTCTCTGCAAGATCTCTTGCTTTGAACATTTCTCCAGCGCTGGTGTACCCGGTATCCCGTACATAGCTTAGCATCCGTTCGTCTGAGGTTGGCGCATCATTGTAATTCCGACCTTGGCCTCCTAGGTCTTTGTCGGAGACCAGCACGGTAGGATTGGACCCATCTTTCTGGTGCCAGAAATCCATCACCATTCCGAGGGCGTAAAGGCCACAGGTAGGGCCTTGCTGGATGCGTTGGGGGACCTTAGCTTTCATGCCGGCTTGAATTCGTTCGGCTCGCGTTCGAGGTACGTCCACGGCTTCAGTAGCGGCGGAATCTATCAACATGCCGTCGGGAGCACGAAGTGCAGTTTCCATAGAGCCAAATTTGACCGATGCATGGGCCACCAGAGTGGCAGACTTTAGCGATAGGGCCCGCTCAAATGTATCAAGTGGATCTGGGGTGTTTAAGGGGATTGGGCTCGTTGCAACGGGGCCAGTTTCCGAGGGAGTGTGAACGGGGCCTGTGCTGGAAATAGAGGGTGCAGTAACGGATTGTGGCATACCTGGAGGTCCCCTGTGATTGGTTTAGAGGATTATCGGCATTGCCTCATTTTTGTTGCGCGTTTTTCGAAGCGAGGGCAGAGCAATTGGTGACGTGGGATGGCTTAGCTACTTCGCCGATATCACTGAGTTTTTAGGCCCTAGATAGGACTTCCGCCTATGGTTTGATGGATGATGGCCTGCTCCATTGGGAATTCGCTGTTTTCGCCTTTCGCAGGAAACGTCCGCCGAAGCAGATTAAGGACCTGCGTAGTGGGACCTGGAGCGAGCCGGTTGGCGAAACTAAATAACCGGCCGATGGGCAACATGACCCGTCGTTTGCGGTACGCGATTCCGTCTAGAATCATGTGCGCCGCTTTTTCTGGAGTCATCAAATCCACCCGGTCGGCGTATTCTTTGGTTGGCGCCATCATCGCGGTCTTGACCAGTGGTAGATAAATCGAGCTAACGTGAAGGTTTTGGTGAGCGTATTCAGAGGCCAGTACATCTCCAAAGATATCCAGCGCGGCCTTTGTGGGAAGGTAGGCACCAAAGAAGGGGCCGGGCATGAGGACGCCAAGGGTTAGTACCATCACGACGCTTCCTTCACGTTCCACCAAGCCGGGAAGCAGCCCCAGTGTCAACCGAACCGGTGCAAAGTAATTGAGGCGCATCGTGCGTTCGAAATCATGGTTGCGGTCAAGTGACTCACCGATGGGACGCCGAATGGATCGCGCCGCATTATGAACGAGAGCATCGATGGCTCCAAATCTTGTTTGAACCTCTCGTATGAGTTGGTCGATCTCATCTTGAGACGAGAGGTCTGTGGGGATAGAGGTAACCTTGCCGCCGATATCTCTGATGTCGGTCACGAGTGTATCGAGAGCTTCGCTTGTTCTGGCTACCGCAATGACGTGAGCGCCTGCTTGAGCGGCAATCAACGCGGCAGATCTTCCTATTCCTCGGGAGGCACCGGTAATAAGGATGGTTTTGCCGTCAAGTTGTTCGCGGTAACACTTGAGGCGGTGCGTGTCTGGATTGCAGTGGTCTTCATAATGACGGTGTAGATGTTTAGCGTATTGGTCGATAGGCGGACATTGTATGGGGCCGCTTGCAAGCGCTTCTTGGGCTTTCGTCGAGTCGAATCGCACTTTGAGATTGAGTGCATTCATAGTAGCTGAAGATGGCAGCCCCAGTTCACCCAGTATGCTTTTTTTGATCTCTTGGTAGATAGGCATCATGGTGAATGCCTTGGCCGCGCCAGAGCCGCGTGATGCTCCGGGTAGCTTTACCAACTGCGGTCCTCGTGACGCTTTCAGGAATATGTTGATGAGCCGGATGATACTTGGCGGCTTAGGGTCGGTGAGGTGGAAGCATGCTCCGGGTTCTGGTTCAGAAAGCGCTATCTCAGTAAATGCATCGGCTACGAAGTCGACGGGGACAACATTGAAGCCGCCTTTGACAGCCGGCACGGGTATGCGGGCCCATGCAGGCAAGGCATTGGATAGCTGATTTATCAAAGGGAATGTGTGGTAAATACCGTCTATTCGGTCGATAGCACCGGTTTGTGAGTGTCCTACGACCGAGCCGGGTCGATAGATTACGTGCTGGGTGTTGGATTCACGAACAATCCTTTCCGATTCGTATTTCGTTTGATGGTAGCTATGCGGGAATTTCTGACCCTCCTGAAACATGTCTTCGTTAAAGGTTCCCTTGTAATCACCCGCGACGGCAATCGAGCTAACGTGATGGAGGATACCCGGATAACTGTGGCTCTCCAGCAGTTGGCAGAGGTTTTGAGTGCCGGTGATATTGAGCTCGGTAAGAGATGCGCTGTCGGCATCGAGGTCGTAAAGGGCGGCAAGGTGAAAAACGTGATCGGCCTGAAGAATCAGTTTCTGATTATCTGGGCTTAATCCTACTTGAGGGCAGGTGATATCTCCGTCGAGCCACGAGATCTGCCCCGTGGAAGTGGCCAATTGGTCGAGCTTCTCAATTCGAGACTTCCGCGATTGAAGAGTAGAGGGGCGCACCAACGCCATGACGTGGTAGCCGCGCCGAAGCAAGTTCTCAGCCACATAGCTTCCGATAAAGCCGGTGGCGCCGGTCATGAATACAGTTGTGCGTTTTCCCATGCTCGTTCCTCCCCGGAAAGAGAATAGGTCACTCTAGCGTTATTGGGATGGGATAGGAAATGGCCTAGTCGGCTTCATTTGTAAGCGGTTGAGGCTTGGCTTTCATTAAGATTGCCGCATCGTCGCCAATGTGATGTTCACCGCGTTGCTTTGCCAGTGACATTTGTTTTTGGCGCTCTTTGGCCCGTTGCCGGGTTTTGTCTGAAAGGGTGTCGATGCAGTGAGGGCAGCTTACACCTGGGATATAATGCTCAGACTCTATGTCCTTCAGGCTAACTGGGTGACGACATGCATGGCATTGGTCGTAGCTTCCTTCTTCTAGATCGTGGTTCACCGAGACGCGGTTATCGAAGACAAAGCATTCACCTTCCCAAAGGCTTTCATCTTTCGGGACGTCTTCGAGGTACTTAAGTATGCCGCCCTGAAGGTGGTAAACGTTTTCGAAACCATGTTGCTTAAGGTAGGCGGTTGATTTTTCGCAGCGAATACCCCCGGTGCAAAACATCGCAACCTTTTTGTGCTTCGTCGGGTCGAGATTTGTTTTGACGTAGTCTGGGAACTCACGGAAAGTTGTTGTCTCTGGATTGACCGCGCCCTTGAATGTTCCAATGTCGTATTCGTAGTCATTGCGGGTATCGATGAGTACCACCTCTGGATCCGAGATGACGTCATTCCAGTCGCTTGGCTTCACGTAAGTCCCGACGATGTGGTTCGGGTCAATGTCTTCCACGCCCATGGTTACGATTTCTTTTTTGAGCTTCACTTTCGTTCGATAAAAGGGGTGAGCTTCGCAGTAGCTCTCTTTATGGACCAGATTCGCCAGACGCTCGTCACTTTTAAGCCAATTGATGACGGTATCGATATTTTCGCGTGTTCCAGAGATGGTACCGTTGATGCCTTCTCGGGCAAGCAGAAGAGTTCCTCGAACGTCGTGGTCCTTCATAAGAGCTAGCAATGGCTCACGAATTTCCTCGAAATTTTCTAGGCGCGCAAAATGATAGAGCGCGGCCACGACGATTGAATCGGACATCTCTGTGCTTCCGGTTGAAAGTGCCGCTTCGCTCTAATTGAGGAAATATGTGTTGTCTAGGTTAAAAT
>MDTA01166175.1_pt1 | contig 12399 bp, 10 predicted proteins | sample 811151 | NCBI WGS metagenome assembly MDTA01 (sample SAMN05326648, study PRJNA326480) | marine metagenome | isolation source: seawater | place: Indian Ocean: South | collected 2010
CCAACAGTTCTAAACATTCTGTTTCCATCATAGTCTTCCCATTCTATATTTTTATTATTTAGAATTTTAACAAATCCTTTTAAGCCAGATTTTACTGATGTATCTGGATATTTTTCAGATAGAGTAGAAATAATCAAAAAATTGCTGTTTAATATTAATTTCTTATATTCATCTTTTAAGAAATAATGAACTCTATGTTTTAATAATGCTTCAGCAACCCTAGATCCTTTTCTTTTAATCTGAATTTTCTTTTGAGATTTAGAAAAAAATTTTTTTTTACTTATCATTTTATAAATAATTTTTTATCTTTTTTAATTCAGTATTTGATATATCTACAAAAAATTTTTTAGTTTTCCAATGAGAGCATTCAAATCTTAGATTGATTTTTTTACATTTCTTACAATAAAAAGGACCCTGAGAATAAAAAAATTTAAATTTGAGGTATTTTTCATATTTTTTACAAAATTTTAATGAGTCATTTTCTTTAAAAAAATTTTTAAAACCTGAATGATCTCGCCCAACAATAAAATCTCCTTTATAAACATTATGTCTTGTAATTGATTGAAGTAGAGCTTCTCTAGGTCCTAACTTAAATGAAGGAAATTCAAAGTTATAAATCTTTACTTTGTGTTTTATATTATTTGCGTCTAAAAATTTGTTGTAATCTTTTTTAATTTGCAAAAAAATGTTTTTCTTATTTTTTGTGTTATTGAGATAACTATATTTTTATTTTTATTCTTTGTAAAAAAATTGATTATTTTTTTGTGACCTTCGTGAGGTTTATTTCTAGTTGTAAAATTTATAAAATTATTCTTTATCTTTATATTCTTAATTACTTTATGATTTAAAGGTTTAGACGAAATAAAATAATTATATTTTTTATAATATTTATACAAAGGGTGTAATCTAAATTTTTTACCAACTAATTTTCTAAATATTTTTTTTAAATCTAATTTAAATTCACTTTCAATTCTTAATTTTGTAATTTTTTTTTTTTTATAATATAAATTTAAATATTTTTTATTTATCTTTTTTGATCTTCTCAAGCCTAAAATAATAGGAACAGGAAATACTTTTTTGTGAAACTTGCAATCATTAACTACTGAATTGATTTCACTGGAATTCATAAATTTGTTAACCGGATATAATTTTCCAGATAGAATAGACTTTACTATAAGATAATTAAAATTGTCTAATTGCATTTAATTTTTATAAAAATTATTAATTATTTTACTAATGATAAATTTATTATATTATAGTTATAATATCTTTAAAATTTATCAAAAAACTAAAATATAATGAAATTTAAAAATATAGGTATCATAGGTGCCGGACCTAATTGTGTTTTTACACTAGATGTTATAATTAAGAAAATTCTAAAAAATAAAAGAGATAATTTCAAAACTAAGATTACCATATATGAAAAAAGTGGTAATTTCGGGTCTGGAAATGTTCATTCAAAAAAATTATACAAAAACCTTCTTTTAAATAGAGTAGCAGGACAGTTGTCTCTAGGGTCTTATCCATTTTGTAAATTTCCGAAAAATTTAAAAAGTTATGAGTACGATTTTTTACAATGGTCTAAAAAAAATAGAATAAAATACAGATATACAGATTGGCCTCCAAGGTCTATGTTTGGAAGATCACTAGAACAAAAATTTAAAGATTTAATATTTCTATTTAAAAAAAAAACATCTGTAGTTATCAAATTAGTTAATAAGAAAGTTTTATCTGTTAAACATGATAATGATAAATTAATTTTATCCTTAGGTGATAAAAAAAAAATTGCTCATGATCATGTTCTATTTTTGACAGGAAATACTTATAACAAACCTTCGCAAGATACTTTTCATTATAAAATGATCCGATTATATAAAAATAAAAAGGTTAACTTTTATGATAATTTGATTGAACTTTTTGATAATAAAAATTTTTGGTTTAAAAAAAATCTCAAAAAAGAAACTCTTATTTATGGAATGGGTGTAACTGGAATTGATTTAATAACTATTTTGAGTGAAAAAAGTAGATGTAATAAAATATCTTGTGTTTCAAGAACTGGTTTATTTCCTTTTGCAAGACCTTTTAATGAAAAAAAAAAGAATACAAAATTATTGGAACATAAAGGGATTATATTTAATAAATCAATCACAAAAAAAATAAAAAAACATTTAGTAAATAAATCTATTATTAATTTTGAAAATAGTATTTTCAAAATTTTAAAAATTGAATTTTATTTAATTTATTTTAAAATTTTTATGAAAAAAAAAGATTATAAAAATCTTTTAGAATTTTCAAAAAAAATAAATAAAATCCAAAATTTAAATGATAAAAATATTTCAAAAATATTTCAAATTATTAATGATCAATTGAGAAATCTTACTAAACATAACAAATTTAAAAAAAATTTTTATAATGATAATTGGTTTGCTCAAAAACAAATATTAACCAGAATAATTAATTCAAAAGATAATTTTTTTGATTATTTTGAAAATCCTTTAAAATTTGTAAATCCAATAAATTTCAAAAAAATATACTTAGATTTTATTAAATGGGATTTAAAAGAGGCAAAAAAAGGCAATCTTTCAAGTCCATTTAAGAAAGCTTCTGATGGTGTCTGGAGAGATTTAAGGCAAGAATTAACTTTTATTGTAGATGATAACTCACTAAATTCCCAGTCAAATAAATTTTTTCTTAGAAATGTTTTGCCAATACATAATCGTATGGCAGATGGACCTTCACTGGAGGTGATTGAGAAAATTAGTAAACTTATCAAAACAGATAAAATAAATATATTAAAAGAAAAAAACAAAATTATTACAAATAGAAAAAAGGAGATATTTGTAAAAACAAAATCTAAATATAAAAAAATTTCAAACGTATTTTTTTCTATAATTTCGATATTCGAACAAAATAGATACAATGATCCAATTATAAAAAATCTAATACATCAAAATATAGTATCTTTAAATAAGAGGGGAAATTTTACTCAAGGTATTAAATTGAATCAAAGACTAAATCCAATTAATAAAAATAATAAAATAAATAAAAAAATTTGTTTTATAGGAGTACCGGCTGAAGGTGTAAAATTTTTTCATCATACCTTATCAAGACCAGATAAACTTCAGCCAAATATCAAAGACATAATTAATTGGTCACATGATGTGATCTAAATTCTAAATAAATTTTTAATCAATCTTTTTATTTTTGAATTACTGAATTTTATAAAGCCTAAAAAAAATACTAGTTGGTTAGCCTTTTTATCTCTAGGTTGATAAAAAACCACATTTTTAAATCTATTTTTATTAAGAACTTTATTTTTAATATCTAATCCAATCATTGGATTATCTTTATTTAATGATATTGGTAATAATATATTACGAGCAAATTTTATCTTTTTTAGATAGATAGAATGTTTTTTTGATATTTTATTTAAAGCTGACATACAATTATATCCTAGTGTGTATGAACTATTTTTATGTGTATTAATATCTGTAAAAAAATTTGTTTTGTTAGAAATTTTTATAGAATTGTTAAAACCAATAAAACCTAAACCAGTTGGACCCAACAAACCCTTACAACTACTAAAGAATAAAACATCAGATAAATTGTGATGTTTTTCTAAACCAATACTGGCAGTAGCATCTAGCATAAGTTTAGCTTTTAATTTTTTTTTTAATTTTGATATTTTTTTAATGTCAAAAATTTTACATTCAGAAGTTTCAACATAAACAAAAACTATCCAATTAACCTTTTTTTTAAATAAATGAATTTTATTATAATCACATACAAAAATATTTTTTTTTGGAAAGATCTGGCTAACTAATTTAATCCATCTTTGAGAATAAAATCCTGTATTTATTATCAAAATTTTTTTGGAAAGAAAATTTTCAAAACAAACATAGGCTGCTGTAGTTGCAGCACCAGGAATTGGTACAATTATATCTTTTGATGATATTCTCGAAAGCCAATCAAGTGTTCTTTTTTTAATTTTTTTATACTCATCATCTCCTCTTCCAAAAAACTCTTTTTGTGAATTTTTCCATTCAGGAATCAAAGCTCCTGGTCCCGGGCATAATGTTAATTTCGACATAGTATTTTAAAATAAAATAGTTTAATAATACAAAATGCCAAAGAAATCAAAAAAAGTATACATCACTTTATCAGCAGATATACTTCATGAGGGGCATTTAAATATACTTAGGATAGGATCAAGTTATGGTAAAGTTACCGTTGGACTACTCACAGATAAAGCAATATGTTCGTATAAAAGGATCCCACATTTAGATTTTGATGAAAGAAAAAAAATTGTATACAAATTAAAATATGTAGATAGTGTAGTTCCTCAAGATAGTTTAGATCATTCCTACAATCTAAAAAAGTATAAGCCAGATTTCGTAGTCCATGGTGATGATTGGAAAAAAGGTATTTTAAAAAAGACGCGGAGCCAAGTTATAAAAATTTTAAAAAAATGGAATGGAAAGTTAATTGAACCAAGATATACATATAATTTTTCTAAAAAAAAATTTGATCAAAAAGTTTTAGAAGTTGGAACAACACCTGATATCAGAAGAGCAAAATTTAAAAGACTACTAAATGCTAAAACCTTTATAAGAATATTGGAAACGCACAGTCCACTCGCAGGACTTATTGTCGAAAATACTTCATTAACAAATAATAAAAAATTCAAGGAATTTGATGGAATGTGGTCATCCAGCTTAACTGACTCTGCGTTAAGAGGAATGCCAGATAATCAGTCAGTTGATTATTCTACTAGGACAAGTGCCTTAATGGATATTTTTAATGTTACTACAAAACCACTTATATTTGACATTGATAATGGTGGAAGAATTGAGCACTTAAAGTATGTAATTAAAAAGTTGGAAACTGTAGGAGTCTCGGCCATTATAATGGAGGATAAAATTGGTTTAAAAAAAAACTCATTATTTGAAAATCAAGATGAAACAAAACAAGATTCGATTTTAAATTTTTGTAAAAAAATAAAAATTGCAAAAAAATCCTCTGTGACTAATGATTTTTTAGTGATTGCAAGAATTGAAAGTTTAATATTAGGGAAAAATGTAAAAGATGCCTTAAATAGAGCAGAAAAATACAGTAGAGCTGGTGCCGACTGTATTATGATACATTCAAAAAATAAAAATCCTGATGAAATATTTAAATTTTCAAAAATTTTTTGTAAATCTAAATTTTTTAAACCTCTTGTAGCTGTTCCTTCAACATATTCAAAAACTTATGAAAAAAAACTATATCAAAATAATTTTAAAATTGTTATTTATGCAAATCATTTATTGAGAGCTTCCTATGTCTCTATGAAAGATACAGCAGAAAAAATACTTAAATATGAAAGATCATTTGAAATAGAAAAAAAAATATATCCTATAAAAAAAATAATTAATTTAGTCTCCTAAATGCTATCTCCACTTGAATTGATTAAATATTTTAAAAAAAAAAAAATTAATTTTTTTAGTGGAGTACCTGACAGTATATTAAAAAACTTTACAAATATTTTAGATAATTCAAAAAACTTTGAACACTATGTTTGCGTAAACGAAGGTTCAGCTATTGGTCTTGCTATTGGTTATTTCTTAAGAAAAAAAAAATTAGCACTAGTTTATCTCCAAAATTCTGGATTAGGAAATGCAATAAATCCACTTGTTTCAATTGCAGATAAAAAAGTTTACAAAATTCCAATGATACTTTTAATTGGCTGGAGAGGTAGCCCAGGTGTCAAAGATGAAAAACAACATTTAACAAAAGGTAAAATAACATTGCCCATATTAAAAAATATGGGGATAAGATATAAAGTTGTAAAAAATTTAAATGATATAAAAAATTCAAACTTAATTGATTATTCTAGAATAAATAGAATCCCAGTCGCTTTTTTAATTAAAAAGGGATCTATCAAAGAAAATAATAAGAAAGTTCAAAATAAAAATACAAACGATATTTTAAGATCAGAGTTTATAATTAAATTACTTAATAAAATTTCTAATAAAGATAGAATAATTGCATCAACCGGTTTCAATTCAAGAGAATTATACCAGTTAAGAACACAAAACAAAATTGAAACAGGAAAAGATTTTTATTTAGTTGGGGGCATGGGTCATACTGGAATTGTAACTTTAGGATATTCCTTAAAAAATAAGAAAAAAAATATAATTTGTTTAGATGGAGATGGTTCTTTTTTAATGCACATGGGATCAATGGTTACAATTGGAAAATATGCAAAAAAAAATTATAAATATATACTTCTAAATAATTTAGCTCACGAGTCTGTAGGTGGTCAAAAAACTTTAATTGAAACTCTAAATCTGGAAAAATTCTCTAAAGCTATTGGATTTAAAAATTATATAAAAATAGATAAAAAAGATAGTATTGAAAAAAAGTTAGTTTTTTTTCTGAAAAGAAAAGGTCCTAGTTTTTTAGAAGTAAAGATAAAATGTAAATCAATGAATAATTTAATAAGACCAGAAAATTTTGATAAAATCTTTAATCAGTTTATAAAATAATGTTTTTTGAAAAATTTATTCCATGACAAAAATTTTAAAATTGATCGCATGTTTTATTTTATCATTAATTGTACCACAAAGTAAAAAAATTTTAGTTTTTGGAGACAGGGCCGGAAAAAGATTTACAGATAATTCAAGATATTTATTTATTTATTTAAATCTTTTCTTTAAAAAATACAGGTGTATTTGGCTATCTAATGACAAGAAAATAATTGAATATTTAAGAAATAAAGGATTCGAAACCTATTATTCTAATAGTATTTTAGGTTTATATTATGGATTGAGATCTTCATGGCATATTTTTAATTACTCTGAAGAGGATACATCGATTTACTCAGGAAGGTTTAGAAAAAATTTAAATCTGTTTCATGGAACTGCTATTAAGTATTGTGATAGAAATGATATCAAAAGTTATGATGATAATCTCATTAAAAAAAAAATTTTTGATATAGCGAATAATCTCAGAATTAAAATATTTAAAACTTTTTTTGTTTTTGCAAATTCAGATAAATCCTTCATTCCATGGATTTCTTGGGAAAACAACTTTCCAAAAAACAAATGTCATAAATTAATTGTTTCTAACTTGCAAAGAAATATTATGGTAAATAATAATCGACAATTAAATTTAGACTTATTCAGAACTGATGAAGAAAAAATTATTTTCAATCAACTTAAAAATCTTAATAAAAAAATCATTGGCTATTTCCCAACTTATAGAGTTGGAACAAAAGAATTATTTATAGATATAAATGATGAATTGAAATTTGAAAAACTGAATTCATTTTTAAAGGATAATAATTCAATCATGGTTATTAAAAACCATCAAAATTCCTTTAAAGATGACAAAAATAAACATTACGATCCAAAATTTGATATAACTAGTCAACTATCAAAATATGAAAACTTTTTCATAATTGGGTATAATGTAGATCTCACATCAATACTACCAGTTTGTGATTTAATTATTTCTGACTATTCTAGCTGTGTAATTGATTTTCTTTTTTTAGATAAAGCAATAATTCTCTATACACCTGACCTTGAGAGTTATTCAAATTCTCCTGGATTGGCATTAGACATAAAAAATCAAAATTTTGCATATGCAGTAAGTAATTTTGATGGACTTGTAAATTTATTAAAACAATATTTTAAAGAAACTTCACAATTTCACAATAAACACAAATCTACAAGAGCTGAACTTAAAAACAAAATATTTGAAGAAAGTGATAGTTTTAAAAACATTATTGAACTAATTTCACAATATTAATTTTTTTTATATTTTTAACATCGCTAATCCATGCATTCAGAAACTTCAATTCATCTTTAGATATAAAATTATATTTGATTAGAATTTTATAAGCTTTTAAAAGATTCTTAAAATAATTTTTTTCTCCTTTTTCAAATTTTATATTATTTAAAACATTAAACATTTTTTTATTGCCCACATACATCGGTACTTCTTGTTCAAAGTCTTTATTAAGATCATGAAAATTCCGATCTTGAAACATTGTAGTTCCAAAGAATAATATTTTTTTCCTATCGTTTTTCAAAATTTTTAAAGCTACTATACTTCTCCAAATATCAGTGCATCTCATTGGGCAAGTTACAGGTAAATACATCAAAGGAAAGATTTTTTTAAACCAAAGAGTATTTTGACTATTAAAGGTATTCAATGAATTTCCAGTGCTTATCTTGAGATTATTTTTGAATTTAATATTTATGTTTTTATTAATTAATCTATATATTGCATCAACATCTGGATTTTTCTCACAAACTCCCTGTTGCAAATAAAAATTTTTCTTTAACTTTTTTTTACTTGTTAATATCTTATTTGAATTAATTTCGTCTAAAGGCAAACCTCTTGGCCATATAGAATTTTTTTTCTTTAAGAAAAAATCATAAATATTAATCCATGATTTGTTTTTAATTTCATTTACTTTGTGAGATAAAGTTTTATTATAGAAAAAATTTTTTTTTGGACAGTTATCATCATCTGTTTCAACAATTAATTCAGATTCTTGCCTAAAAGCTAGTAAATAGCCAATATTTTTTCTAGCATAATTATTAGCTGGACAAATTTTAGAAAAATTAAATTTCAACTTTAATTGATTTTTATATGAAACAAAATCACCATATCTTAATTTAAAGTTGTTAGGAGTTTTCTTGTCTCCTATTATTACAAGTTTCCAATTCTTTTTTTTACAACCCTCTACGAATTTTCTAATATTTTTGTTGGGAGAATTTATTGTTGTAATAACTAATGATGTTTTCATAATTTCTTGATTATTTATATACATTCATAAAATTAATGCTACATACTTTACAAAAATGATCAAATTTTTAAAAAAAACATTAAAAAAATTTACCTTAGAAACACCAAGACTTTTAGGCGAAGTTAGTAATAAAATTGATTTAAAAGAACCTGAATTAATATTTAAATCATTTGGAGAATTAAATGAAGATAAAATTTTTTATGTAATAAAGAGAAGTCCAGGAACAGGTCTGTTTTCAAATGTAACTTTTGTACTTAACCATTTAAAAGTTTGTGAAAAGAACAATTTTATTCCTGTAATCGATATGGATAATTTTAAAACTATCTACAATGAAAAGAAAAAAATTAAAAATACTGATAATGCTTGGGAGTATTACTTCGAAAAATTAAATAAATTTTCATTAGATGAAGTTTACAAAAGTAAAAATGTTTTAATAACAAGTGATAAATTCTTTAACTTTTTCACTTATAACATTGATCTTGATGATAAAATGATAAAACTTTTACAAACACAAATTAAAGTTAATAAAATTCTTTTCAAGAGTTATAAAAGAATCAGTAAAATTTTTAAAGGTAAAAAGATTTTAGGCATACATTTCAGGGGTACAAGCTATAAACGTTCTCCTGGCCATCCTTTTCCTGCAACTAAAAGACAGATGCTTGAAATAACTGAAAATTTAGTCAAAAAAGAAAAAATTGATAAAATTTTTTTAGTCACAGAGGAACAAAATTATCTTGATTTTTTTGAAAAAAAATTTCCAAATAAGATAATTCATATCAAGTGTTGCTATAGATCAAATAAAAACGATGCTTTCGAAATTTATCCTCGAGATAGACATAGATACAAGTTAGGACGGGAAGCTTTATTAGAAACACTACTTTTATCAAAGTGTGACTATTTTATTTATCTTTGCTCAAACCTAAGTTCTGCAGCAATTTCATTTAATTTTAATACAGATCAAAAAAGAATTGAAATAAAAAATGGGATGAATTCTAAAAATATTTTAATTTCTCAGTTTCTCTGGTACTTAAAATCTATGCTTCCAAAATCATTTGGTGGTATTTAACAAGTTTATGAAAATAGCCTTTGATCCAACAATTTTTTTAATACAGAGATATGGTGGCATTTCTAGGTATTTTTTGGAACTAAAAAAAAAAAATAGAAATAGCATCTGATATCAAAATATTAAGTCCAATTTACCTCAATGACTATATTGATTCAGAAAAAAATATTCTTAAATTTTTTAAAATAGAAAAAATCCCAAAATATTCAACTCAATTATTAAATAAATCAAATTTTATTTTTAATGAAATATATTTCAATTTTTGGAAGCCTGATATTATTCATAAAACATATTTTAATGATTATAGATATAATATTAAAAATGCAAAAAAAGTGATAAATGTCTGGGATTTAAATCATGAAATTTATCATAACATGTATAATAAACCCTCCAATTGGCGACCTAAGAAAAATGCCTTAAGAGATGCTGACCATATAATTTGTTCCTCAAAAAAAACACAAAATGATTTAATTAAGTATTATGATATTGATTTAAATAAAACTTCTGTCATATATCAAGGAACCCCAAATTTAGAATCATCCAAAACAAAAATAGAAATTAAGTATAAATTTTTCTTGTATGTTGGAAGTAGAAAAAAATACAAAAATTTTAAGTTACTTTTAAAAACGTTTGCATTAAAAAATAATTTTTTACAAGACTTTAAATTAGTTTGTTTTGGTTATGAAAAATTTGAGAGAGATGAAATTGAATTAATGAATAAATTAAACATTAATAAAGATCGTATTGAATTATTTTCTGGAAATGATCAAGTTTTATCCTCATTATATGAAAAAGCAGAGGCTCTTATTTTTCCATCTTTAAATGAAGGTTTTGGGTTTCCACCGTTAGAGGCAATGAAACTCGGTTGTTCTGTAATTGTTAGTAATAATCTTGCAATTAAAGAAGCAGTTGGAAATTGTGGTTTTTACTTTGATCCCAATGACGAAAAAAGTTTAGCAAATTCTTTAGAAAAATTAATAAACTCTATTGATGAAAAAGAAGCCAAAAAAAAAGCTGGTCTCGAAAGATCAAAATTATTCAATTGGGATAATGCTTCTAAAGAATTACTCAAAGTTTATAAAAAAATTTCTAATTAATTTTTTTAAAAATATTATTAATAATTCTTTCTGACAAAAGTTTTGCACCCTCACTACTTAAATGGTCATCATCAAAAAATAATGGAACATAGTTTTGATGTGAAAAACATCTTAAATCATCACAGAAAATATCATCAGGGTATATAAGTTTTAGATTATATTTTTTTTTTAAATCTTTTAAAAAAGATAATATTTCTTTATTTCTCTCCATAAAAACTTTTTTTGAGATTGATAAAGTATCTAAATCAATTTTCTCTTTGTAATGAACAATTCTCGCAAGATTATTTGGAATCTCCCATCCCATTTCAGGTGTTGGTGTAACAATATAAATTTCTTTGTTTAGATTTACTAATTCTTTAATAAACATCTCGATATTATTCAAAATAATTTTTTTTCTAATTTTTTTTTCGACCAAAAAATCTTTATCCAAAGGTATAAAATAATGACCTTCGCCAATTTCAAATCCACCCTCTTGATTATTAAATCTTTCACCTTTTAGATTAAAAGACCATCTTGAAAATAATAATATTTTTTCAATTTCATTTTTGTTTTTGATCTGCTTTAAAACATCTCTAAAATATTTATCACAATTATATCTTTTATCTTTAAATACTTTTAAATTTAAAGATGGAACGCAGCCTCCATAACTAAATTGGTAAGCTGATATATTATTAGAAATTAATTTTTTCTCTAATTCTAATGTAATTAAGTCTAAGTGCGAGTCACCAACAAGCGCTATTTGGGCATTTTTGTTATTACCTAAAATACATGCATTTTCAGGAGAAATATATTTTTCTGCACTTGTACTACAAATAAATTCATTATTTATATAATAACCTGAATGCTTTGAAATATTAGATACTAAATTTGAGTACTTTCTTGAATAATCTTTAATTTGTAATGAGTAATAAGAAAATGAAATTATTATAAAAGTAAATGTAAAATAAAAAATAAAAATATTTTTTGTATTAATTTTTTTTTTATTTCTAAAAGGTTGTTCTACAAATTTGAATGAAAAAAGAGATAATATTAGAATCAGGACAATAATTAAGATTTTTATGAATGTGTTTGAATCAATAAAGTGAACCTTATTAAAATATTGATAAATTGGTTGATGCCATAAATACAAACTATAAGAAATTATTCCAATCTTTAGTAAGATAGGATTATTAAAAAAAATAAATAGACCACTTTGATTAAATTTAATACTGCTATATGCTAATATCAGTAATGTACCAATAATGGGAATTAGAGTAATTATTGATGGATGCAAGGTATTTTTATCAAAATAAATTATAGATGAAAAAATTAAAACATACCCAAAAAATACCAAAAATTTATTTTCAAATTCTTTTTTTTTTTTAAAAATTAATAAAGCGAGCAGACATCCAGCAAGAATTTCCCAAATTCTTGTCAAAGTAAAATAAAAAGCAAATTGTGGG
>MDTA01111753.1_pt1 | contig 12398 bp, 14 predicted proteins | sample 811151 | NCBI WGS metagenome assembly MDTA01 (sample SAMN05326648, study PRJNA326480) | marine metagenome | isolation source: seawater | place: Indian Ocean: South | collected 2010
ATTCTTTAAAATTTAATGTTTTACCAAAAAATATTTTTCAAGTTGAGGGAGAGGAGTCTTTGGAAATTGACTTGTTTAACGAAAAGCTTCCTAATCCAATTGGCCTAGCCGCAGGTTTTGATAAAAGTGCAGAAGTCTATAATTCTTTGTTCAAACTTGGTTTTGGTTTTGTGGAAATAGGAACGGTTACCCCCAAACGACAATTTGGCAATCCAAAACCAAGAGTTTTTAGATTAGAACAAGATAAAGCTCTTATTAATCGGTTAGGTTTTAACAATCATGGGTCTGAAATTATATCTAAAAGAATATCTGAAAATTTACCAACAGGATATTTAGGAATTAATATTGGCCCTAACAAAGATACTATAAATAAAGAAGAGGACTATTATGAATGTTTATCAAAACTTTTTCCTTTTGCAGGATATTTAACAATAAATATATCCTCACCAAACACCGAAGGTTTAAGGGATTTTCATAATCAAGATGAGTTTGAGAAACTTCTTTCAGGTATAAATAAAATTAAGAAAGAAAAAAATATTTCAAAACCAATATTAGTTAAAATTTCTCCAGATATCAGCACCTCAGAAATAAGCAAAATAATCGAATTAATTTTTAAATATAAGATTGATGGGATAATAGTGTCAAATACTACTGATGGTAATCGTGATGATCTATTAGATACTCAAAAAAATGAGAAAGGAGGATTGTCAGGACAACCCCTAAAAAAAATATCAACAGATATAATAAAAAAATTTTATCAAGAAACAAAAGGAAAAACAAAAATTATTGGTGTAGGTGGTGTTGATACTGGACGAGCAGCATTTGAAAAAATATGCGCGGGTGCCAATGCAGTACAATTATACACTGGAATGGTTTATAAGGGTCCAAGTGTGGTTAAAGATATGAAAAAGGAGTTAATTTCAATTTTAAAAAAAGAAAATCTCAAAAATATTAATGAAGCGGTCGGAATTAATACTTGACGCTTTTAAGCACTTTACATATATAGCTTAAGTAATTTTATGTCTAAAAGATGCGAATTAACTGGAATAGCACCATTAAAAGGTCATAATGTAAGCCACGCTAAGAATAAAACAAAGCGAAGGTTTCTACCAAATTTAAAAAAGGTTACATTTAGAAGTGATATTTTAAAAAAAGATATAAAATTAAATGTGGCTAATGCTGCGTTGAGAACTGTTGATTTTAAAGGCGGTCTGGATAAATACTTAATATCTGCAAAAAATAAAAAATTATCAAAAAAAGTAAAAAAAATTAAAGCTTCTATATCTGCAAAGTCATAAATGAACTTATATTATAAGCTTGCAATTTTGATGGGAACAGTTGTAGTAGTTTCTAACTACCTTGTTCAATTTCCAATTCAAAAATTTGGTTTAAGTGAAATTTTAACTTATGGAGCTTTTAGTTACCCGATAACTTTTTTAATAACTGATTTAGCTAATCGTGCATATGGTAAAATGGTGGCAAGAAAAGTAGTTTATATTGGTTTTATTATTGGAATTTTGCTCACTCTTTTTGTTTCTACAAATTTCAATGATATTATTTCCATAAGAATTGCGATAGGTTCAGGTGTAGCATTTTTTGTAGCTCAAAATTTAGATGTACAAATTTTTGATAGACTAAGAAAAAAAAGGTGGTTTATCGCTCCGCTTGCTTCATCTACATTAGGCTCAATAACAGACACTTTTTTATTTTTTTCAATAGCTTTTTACGCAACAGGAATTCCATGGTTCACATTAGCTTTGGGAGATTTGACTGTGAAACTTTTAATTGCATTATTGATGTTGATTCCTTTTAGAATTTTACTAAATAAGATAAAAGATTATTCTGAAAGTTCAGTCACTAAAGCTAATTTTTAATGCAGAGTTTTTTTATTATTTTCAACAAATAAATCAGTTAATTGATTTATCATTACATCACCCAAATCCTGAACATCTGTAATTTTGACAGCTTTATCGTAGTACCTAGTCACATCATGACCAATTCCAATTGCTAAAAGTTCAACTGTAGATTTATTTTCAATCCATTTTACAGTTTTTCTGAGATTTGTTTCAAGATAATCACTTGTATTTGTTGATAATGTTGAGTCATCTACTGGGGCTCCATCAGAAATTACCATTAAAATTTTTCTATCTTCTTTTCTTTTATTCATTTTATTAAAAGCCCACCTTAAAGCTTCACCATCTATATTTTCTTTCAATAATCCTTCCTTTAGCATGAGACCCATATTATTCTTAGCCTGCCTCCATGGTGTGTCAGCAGATTTATAAATTATATGTCTCAAATCATTAAGTCTTCCTGGTAAATTAGGTTTTTTGTTTTTCATCCATTTTTCTCTTGAAGCTCCACCTTTCCAGTGTTTAGTTGTAAAACCTAATATTTCTACTTTAACCATACATCTCTCTAAAGTTCTTGATAGAATATCAGCGCAAATTGCAGCAACTGAAATAGGTTTACCTCTCATCGATCCAGAATTATCAATCAGTATAGTAACAAGCGTATCTTTAAAATCTATATCTTTCTCTTTTTTAAAAGATAATGAATTAAATGGATCAATTATAATTCTTGAGAGTTTTGAAGTATCTAGAATACCCTCTTCTAAATCAAAGTTCCAAGATCTATTTTGTTTGGCTAATAATTTTCTTTGTAATTTATTTGCTAATTTTGAAATAAAATTTTTTAATTGTAATAATTGTTGATCTAAATTCTTTCTAAGTCTTATAAGTTCTTCAGGATTTTCTAGATCTTCTGCTTTAACAATTTCATCAAAATCCTCAGTATATGTTTTATATTTGTAATCACCAAAATTTGCATTTGCTTTTTTCTTTAGATCTGCTTTTGAACTATCTTGTATTTCAATTTCATCTTCGGATTCATCAGATTCCATTGCTACACTGTCTATATCAGGCATTCCTGTATCAATTGACATTTCTTCCTCTTCAGATTTTCTATCATGAGCTTTTTGCTCGTCATGCTTAGGACTATTTTGTTTCTCTTCTTTTTTGTTCTCTTCTTCCCTTTTTTCCTCGTTATTAACATTCTCATCTAAACTCATATTAGATATTAATTCAGAAATTAGAGAATTATATTTTTCTTGACTAAGTGCGAAGTTTTCAAGTTGATCTAATTTATCTTTAAATTTATTATTTAATTCTTTTTTATATGTCTTTAATTTATTATCTAATTGTTTCTCATTTTTAAAATTTAAAAGCTTAATTCTTAAATAGTTTTCAAAAGACTCAATTATTTTGTCTTCACTGCTTTTAAGATCAAGTCCTGATACTCTTTTCTGGTAAAATTTTTCAATATTGTTTTTAACACCTTTAAAATAACTTGTTCCAATTTTTTCACATCTAATTTTTTCAGCAATGCTATAAAGTTTTTTAGATACATTTCCATCAGGTTCATATTTCTTAAATATATCTTTATCTGAAAATCTAAGTTTAAGAGATTTTGAGTCTGCGATAGCTCTTATTTCTTCGAAATTAATCGTATTATTATCATTAATTATTTCTGGTAATTTAATTGAGCTTTTATCTTTGTTTAAAGATTGATTTCCGAAAAAAACTTCTATTTTTTTTGAGTTTGACAAAGATCTTACAGTTGAACTAATTGCAGTTTTAAAATTCTCTAACTTTTCTTTTTCTTTTTCCACTTTATAAGGAGATGTTTACAGAAGACTCTGGCAAGTCTTCTCCTATGCATCTTTGATAATATTCAGATATTATTTTTTTTTCTAAATCATCGCATTTGTTTAAAAAAGTTATTCTAAAAGCGTAGCCTTTATCTTTGAATATTTCTGTATTTTCTGCCCAATGCAAAACTGTTCTAGGGCTCATAACTGTCGAAATATCTCCGTTGACAAATCCTTTTCTTGTTAAATCAGCTACTTTAATCATATTTGATAATAATTCTTTTCCCTCTTTATTATTAAGAGCCTTATTTTTCGCTAGTACTATTTCCAACTCTTTTTCAAATGCCAAATAGTTAAGTGTAGATACAATATTCCACCTATCCATTTGACCTTGATTTATTTGTTGGGTCCCATGATATAGTCCGCTAGTATCTCCAAGACCAACTGTATTCGTAGTAGCAAATATTCTAAAAAAATCATGTTGTTGTAAAACTTTATTTTTATCTAATAATGTAAAACTTCCATCACTTTCCAACACTCTTTGAATTACGAACATTACATCTGGACGTCCTGCATCGTACTCATCGAAAACAAGCGCAACTGGATTTTGTATTGACCAAGGAAGTATGCCCTCTTTAAATTCTGTTATCTGTTTTCCGTCTTTTAGAATTATCGCATCTTTTCCAATCAGATCTATTCTACTTATATGGCTATCTAAATTAACTCTTATACATGGCCAATTCAACCTTGCAGCGACCTGTTCTATATGTGTTGACTTTCCAGTACCATGATATCCTTGAATTAAAACTCTTTTATTAAAAGAGAAGCCCGCGAGAATAGCTAAAGTTGTGTCTTTATCAAATTTATAATCAGGATCAATTTTTGGAACATACTCATTTTTTTTTGAAAATGCTCCAACTTTCATTTCACTGTCAAATCCAAAGGTTTGTTTTACAGATAGTTTGATATCTGTTTTTTGTAACAATTGTTCAGAATTCATTTTTTTCCCAATGTTTTTTTAAGTTGGCTATAAGCCAAAGTTATTTTTTTTAGTTTTTCTTCGAATTTTTTACTACCATGGTTTTTATCAGGATGATATTTTTTTACAAGCTCTTTAAACTTTAAATGAATTTGTTCCCATTTTACCTCATCATTCAACTCTAAAACTTGAAGCGCATCTTTATCTTGAGAGGAGATTTTTGCTTTTTTAAAATCTTTAAAGTTTGAAGTATTAAATATATTTAGTTTGTCATCTAATGCGTTATTCCAAAGAATATTGAAAAAATTATCAGATGAACTGAACCTTTTTGTTGATTTATGCCAGGTTAAATCAGACTTAATAAAATACTCTATTTCTTGATCATTCATATTTTCAAAATAATTCCAATTTTTATTGAAAATTTTAATATGCTCCAAACATAGTAGTCTATATTTTTTACTATTATCCTTTTCTACTGGAGCTCTATAAGCGCCTTCCTCATTGCAATTTTCCCAATCACATATTATTTTCATACTTAATTCTATATAGTAAAATTTCAGTAATGAAAAATTATTTTGACAGTATAAAGAAAAAGTTAGAAACAAATTTAGATATTGAGGAAATTGATATTGTTGATAATTCATTCAAACATAAAAAACATAAATTTTTTTCCTCAGAAAAATATCATTTGAAATTAAAAATTAAATCAAACTACTTAAATTCTTTATCAAGAGTAAGCTCTCAAAAAATTATTATGAAAATTTTAAAAGAAGATTTAAAGACTAAAATTCATGCATTGGAGATTAAAATTGAGCAATAGATTTGCAATGATGTTTAAGCTCCTTCACTGAAATTTTAAATTTATTAGGTTGAGTTGTTTTTCCTATAGACCTTAATAAGATAAAATTGATTTTATCATCATCATTTTTTTTATCATTTTTAAGATATTTTACTAATTCATTAATTGTAGCTAATTTAGAATATTTATTAATTGTATATGTCAAATTATTTAATTTATAAACATCCACAATCTCTTTAAGAATTTTACTATTACAAACTTTCTTCACTATCGAAAGTTTTGTTGCTAAGATCATTCCAGAAAGCACTGCTTCTCCATGAGTAAATTTTGTTGAATAATTATTTTTAACTTCTATAGCATGTGCAAATGTATGTCCAAAGTTTAAAATCATTCTAATGCCTTTTTCATTTACATCCTTATTAACGAAAAATAATTTAATTTCACAACTTTTTTTTATTGCAGAAATAAGAACTTTTGAATTTTTTAAAAAAATATTTTTGGTATTTTTTTTTAGCCAATTAAAAAACTTTTTGTCTTTAATTATAGAATGTTTTAATACCTCTGCATATCCACAAATCATTTCCCGTTTAGGCAAGGAGTCCAGGAATGATGTATCAATAATTACCAATTTTGGTTGATAAAATGAACCAATTAAATTTTTTCCATAAACTGAATTTACTCCAGTTTTCCCACCTATTGCTGAGTCTACTTGAGCTAAAAAAGTTGTTGGAAGATTAATGAAATTAACACCTCTTTTAAAAATACTTGCTGCAAATCCAACTGTATCCCCGATAATTCCTCCGCCAACTCCAATTATTAAATCAGAACGATTAAAGTTTTTTTTAAGTAATTCGTCTAAAATAAAATTGATTGTTTTTAAAGATTTAGCTCTTTCGTTTACTTTGATTTTGATAAAAACTGAGTTATAATTTTTTAATTCTTTCCTTAAAATTTTTTCAAACTTTTTTGGTATATTTTTATCAATTATAATTGCAATTTTTTTAGTTTTTGGGCAAAGTACTTTTATTTTTTTTTGTAATAAACCTAAAATTTTATTACCAATAAAAATTGAGTATGATTTTTTTAAATTTTTAAATTTAATTACTTGAGCTTTCATATAATTTTAATATTTTTTCTACTATAGCGTCTGTGCTCAAAAAATTACACTTTATTCTATAGTCAGCCTCGTCATATGTTCTCTTACGTTCTAAATAAATTTTATTTACTGTTTCATTAATATTTTTTTTATATAATAAAGGTCGCTTTCTTGACTTTTTTAATCTCTTAATAAGCTCGTCAGTATTTACATCTAACCAAAAACTTACTGCTGAGTTTTTAACAGCTCTTCTTATAGACTTATTCAAAAAAGCTCCTCCGCCTAGAGAGATTACAGAGTTTTTTTTCTTAACTTCTAAGAGAGTGATGTCGTTTTCTAACTTTCGAAAATAAGTTTCACTTTTATTCTTAAAAATCAAATTTATTGAAGAGCTTTCTTTTTTCTCAATAACTTTGTCGATATCAACAAAGTTAAACGACAGCCTAGCTGCTAAACATTTACCAACAGTAGACTTACCTACTCCCATCATTCCAGTCAAAACAAGGTTTTTTCTCATTTAAATGTCCGAAATTGAATTTGATTTTTCATAAATATGTCTTATTTATTGAGTTTAAATTAATTCGTAAACTATGCAACTTAAATACAACCGACAACCAAGTTTTGGCAGTTCTTTGTTAAGGACTTTAATAAAATTATTAATTGCAATAATTATTTTTATAATCGCAATATTTCTTATTGAAAAAATACAATTTCCGAGTCCTAAAAAAAATTATGATATAGACATTACGAATGATATTAAAAAGCTGTAACTATTTTCTTAGTGTAATATTTATAATCTTATTAATTCCATCTGTTTTTGCAGAGGAAAAAATAGATATCTGGAAAAATAAAAAGAACACAGAGGCGACTCAAACAAAACAGAAAGACAAAACAGAAAGTGTAGATCAATTAAATTCACAAGCTGCAGAAAAAATTTTACCAAGTCAATCAATTAAAATTGAAGATGGTTTGTTACTTAAGGAAGAAGAAAGAAAAGTTTTTGGTATTTACGATCCATCCGATTTTAATTTTAATTTGAATATGTGGTCATCAACTAAAGCTGAAGATATAAAATCAAGTATTAACCGTTTAAATAAGTTAAAACTCTCAAAAACTTCAAATGAAATTTTGGAAAATATTTTGTTATCATATTCTTATCCACCTAATGACATGAGTGAGAAAGAATTTGTTAAAATTAAAATAGATTGGCTAATTAAAAATAATCGTTCAGAGTTAATTGAAAACTTTTTAAAAATGAATAAGGAATTTGATGGTAAGAGTAGAGCAGTTCAATACTTAGTAGATCAAAGCATAGCCCAGGCGAATATTAAAAAGGGTTGTGAAAAAATTGAATTTATTGATAGTAATATTAAGGACTCCTATCTGGAAAAATTTAAAATATATTGTTTAGTTTTTAATAATAAAAAATCACAAGCACAACTTTTATTAGATCTTTTAAGAGAACAAAAACAATCAGATAATTTTTTTGATAATAAGATAAATTATTTGTTGGGAATATCTGACAAAACTTCAAATAAAATAAATGACAAAAACTTACTCAATTTTTATTTATCAAGCATCACTATAAAAGATTTTAATTATGAACCTTCAGAAAAGACAAAAAAAGAAATTTGGAAATACTTAAATGCAGCAAATTTAATAAAACTTGATGATATAACAAATAAAATAAAGATTAAAGAATTAGAGATAGCGTCAAATGAAGGCTCAGTGGATAAAAATTTAATATTTAACATTTACAAGCAAGTGCCCTTCAATTTGAATAATTTAATCAATGCAAAAAATATTTATCAATCTCTAGAAACTGTAGATGCTCGATCATTAATTTATCAAAAGTATTTACTTTCTGAAAATCTTGAAACAAGATTAGAGTATTTATTCATTCTCGAAGACCTTTTTAAAAAAGATAAAATTCAAAATATTTATTCAGAATTTTTAAGCGAAACACTTGAAAATATTGGATTAGAAAATCTCCCTGAAAATTATAAAGAAATTGCGCAAAGTAAAATTATTAAACAAAAGCAACTTGAATTAGGTAAGGTAAAATATAATGATAAAATTCTTCATCAATCTAAAATAATGAAGTTTTATGTTGAAGGAGAGAACGAAAAGAAAATTCAAAAAGATATAGACAAAATTTTAAAAAAAATTAATAAAAATAGAAAATATTTTTTTTCAGCAAAAGACCTAGCTTTAGTAGACTCATTAGCTAAGGATGGGTTTATGATTCCTTCAAATTTTAATTACAAAGATTTATCCCAGAAATATGTAATCCCAAAAAACCTCATTAAGCTAATTGAAAAACAGCAAAATGCTTTCTTAGTTTTAAAGATTGTGGAGATAATTGGAGAAGATGAGCCACATCAATTGGATCCAGAAACTATATACTTTGTAACGAATCTCCTTAATCAAATGGATTTAACAAAAATTCGAAATAAAGTCCTTATTTCAGCGCTACCCCAAAGAATTTAATTAGAATATAATTACTAATGAGCCAAAGAAAAATAGTTATAGAACCAGATCCTATTTTAAGAAAAAAAAGTGATCCAGTAGAAATAGTAGATCAAAATTTAAGAAAATTATTAGATGAAATGTTAGAAACAATGTATGCAGCACCAGGCATAGGTTTAGCAGCAATTCAAATAGGAATACCTAAAAGATTAATTGTGATTGATGTCTCAAAAGAAGAAAGAAAAAAACCATTATATCTAATTAATCCAGAAATTACTTTTACTTCTAAAAACACTTCAGTTTATGAAGAGGGTTGTTTATCTCTGCCTGGCCATTTTGCAGAAATCGAAAGGCCAGCTGAGTGTCATCTAAATTATATTGATTATGAGGGAAAGAAAAAAAGTTTAAAAGCTGATGGCATTTTGGCAACTTGCATACAACATGAAGTTGATCATCTTAATGGTGTGCTATTTATTGATTATTTATCAAAATTAAAAAAAGATATGATAATAAAAAAATTAGTCAAACATAAAAAAGAATTAAGTAAAATTATTTTATAAAAATAATGTCATTAAGGATCATATTTATGGGCACACCTAATTTCGCCGTTCCCATTTTGCACTCTATTAAAGAATCTAATCATAATATATTGAGCGTTTATACTCAGACCCCTAAAAAAAAAAATAGAGGCCAAAAAATGGGTTTGACACCAATTCATGAATTTTCCAAAAAAAATAATATTAAAGTAAGACATCCAGAAAATTTAGATACTGATGAAGAATTAGAATTTTTTAGAAAGGAAAAACCGGACATTGTAGTTGTTGTTGCTTATGGAAAAATTTTGCCTAGAAGTTTATTGGATATCCATAATATAAACTTTATCAATGTTCATGCATCTTTGTTACCAAAATGGAGAGGAGCTGCGCCAATACAAAGATCAATTATGAATTTAGACAAAGAGACGGGTATATCAATAATGAAAATTACCCCAAAGTTGGACGCCGGTCCCGTTATGATGAAATCAAAAATAAAAATATCTAAAGATGACAATTATGAGAGTATTAGTAAAGAATTATCAAATCTAGGTGCTAAAATGATTGTCGAGTCTTTAGAACTGATTGAAAAAAATAAAACTGAATTTATAGATCAAGATGAGAAACTTGCATCGTATGCCAAAAAAATAAATAAATCAGAGGCTAAAATAAATTGGAATGAAAATGCAACTAAAATTATTGCAAAAATAAATGCTCTCTATCCTAATCCTGGATCTTGGTATCAACATAACGGCGATAGAATAAAAGTTATAAAAGCATTAGAGTGTAATTTGCAAGGTAAACCAGGTCAAATACTCAATAAAAAATTCACAATAGCTTGTAAAGTAAATTCCATTCAAGTTTTAGAACTTCAGAAAGAAGGTAAGAAAAAAATGAAAGCGTCTGAATTCTTAAAAGGCAACAAATTAGAAATAGGTAAAATAATTGGAAAAGATTTATAATTATTTATTAAAAATAGAATATGACGGTACCGGTTATTCTGGTTGGCAATATCAAAAAAATGGAAAATCTATTCAAGAAAAAATTGAAAATGCATTGTACAAAATTTTTAGACTGAAGATAAGAATTACTGGAGCAGGAAGAACTGATAAGGGAGTTCATGCTTTTGGTCAATATGCAAATTTTAAAATTAACAGGAAGATTGAAAATGAAAAAAGTTTTTTAAATTCATTGAATTTTTTTTTAAGAAAAAATCTTATTTCAATAATTTTTATAAAGAGAAAAAATATGATTTTTCATTCGAGACATAGTGCTAAAGAAAGAATTTATGAATATAGAATAATTAATAGAGAGGGGACATTATCTCTATATAATAGCAAAGCATGGCACGTTAAAAAAAAACTAGACGTAAATCTTTTAAAAAAGGGAGCCAAGATATTAGAAGGCACGCACGATTTCTCTACATTTAGAGCTTCATCCTGTACTGCAAAATCTCCAATAAAAAAAATGTCATATGTGAGAGTAAGAAAAAAAAAAGATCAAATTTTTTTGACTTTTAGATCTAAATCATTTTTACAAAATCAAGTAAGATCTATGGTGGGTTCTTTAAAATATCTTTCTTGTGGAAAATGGAATTTAAAAGATTTTAAAAAAGCTTTTGAGTCTAAAAAAAGATCTAATTGTGCTCCACCTGCTCCAGCATGTGGCCTATATCTTCAAAATATTAAATACTAAAAACTTTTAAGTCCGTATTTTCTCAAAGAATTTATTGAAATAAAAATTAGAGAAGTAAAATTTTCAATAAAATTAAATTTATTGTATTGTTTGTTTATTTTCCAAATCCAATAAAAATTTTTAAGACTACTACTTTGCAAAGAATTATCTCTGATACGATATTTTGTTAAAAAATCATCTAAACAATATCCATTACAGATCTTTAAAATTTTACATTTAAAAAAATAATCTTCACAAATTTCTGAATTGGTAAATTCTATATTTTTTAAGATATTTCTTTTTACAATCATTGTGCTCGTGCAAATTGAGGTATCGTTAACAAATTTTTTAAAATCATATTCTTTTGCAGGAGAAATTAATTTTGCTCTTTTTCCAAATGTTTCATAATTTGTATAAGTAAATAGATAATTGTTATTTTCCATAAATCTTAGTTGAGTTTCTAATTTGTCCTTTTTCCATATGTCATCAGAATCAATAAAAGCTAAATATGGAGATTTTGATTTTTTTATAGCTAAGTTTCGGCAATAACCAGCACCCTTATTTTTCTTTAACCAAAAAATCTTAATTTTTTTATTTTTTGAAAATTTTTGCAATACTTTTTTAGTTTTTTTATCTGAGCAGTCGTCGACTATTATTAGTTCCCAGTTTTTGAATGTCTGACCAATAATACTTTTGATTGTCTCTTTAATATATTCAGAACTATTAAAGTTGGGTAAAATTATATTTACCTTTATTTTCTTTTCTTTTTTATTCGCCATCTTGATCCTTGTCTAACAATGTACCTTGCGCAATTTTTAGCACCACATTTACATGGATAAGCTTTGTAATCTTCATCGTAATTGAAGCCATAGTCATAAGATAACTCTTCACCCTTTTTAATATTTTTCATAGCGTATACCCATATCTTTAATCCTGAACCAAAAACTTCACAATTTGGTTCGCAGGAATGATTAATAAGCCGGGCTGTATTAAATTTAAAATCTCCGTCAAGATCATATTTTTTATTAATATTGAAAAGATAAATAGCTTTCTCATTATCAAATTTAGGATTTGTTTCACTATGTTTTACTGAGATAATTTTTCCTTTATACTCAATTATCTTAGTTCCTTTTTTAATGTTTTGGTTAGCGTATAAACCGTTTTTATCAATCCTAGACTTTTTAATTTTGTATATCTTC
>MDTA01147624.1_pt1 | contig 12395 bp, 9 predicted proteins | sample 811151 | NCBI WGS metagenome assembly MDTA01 (sample SAMN05326648, study PRJNA326480) | marine metagenome | isolation source: seawater | place: Indian Ocean: South | collected 2010
AAATATTTGCTGTGTTGGTGATGATGACCAATCAATTTATAGTTGGAGAGGTGCAGAAATTAAAAACTTTTTAAGTTTTGATAAGGTATATAAAAACTGTAAGATTTTTAGATTAGAACAAAATTATAGATCTTCAAAAAATATTTTAAATACCGCCTCTTTTTTAATTTCACACAATAAAGATCGTTTGGGAAAAAAACTTTGGACGGAAGGGTCAGATGGTGAGCTTGTAAAATTAAATTGCTATAAGAATGGAAAAGAGGAAGCCAGGGAAGTTGGAACCATAATAGAGGAAAATATAAAGAAAAAAAATTCTCTAAATGATATAGCTATTTTAGTTAGAGCAATTTATCAAACCAGAGAATTTGAAGAGAGATTCTTAAAAATTGGAATAAACTACAGAATTGTAGGTGGAATAAAATTTTATGAAAGAGCCGAAGTAAAAGATGCAATTTGCTATTTGAGAATTATAAACCAAAAATTTGATGATTTGGCTTTTGAGAGAATTTTAAATTCCCCTAAAAGAGGTTTAGGAGATGCCACTACAAAATTAATTCATGAATTTTCTTCAAAAAATAAAATTTGCTTGGAAGACTCAGCGCGTAAATTAATTCAATTAAATAAATTTAAACCTAAAATTAAAACAGTAATAAAACAATTGCTTGGATTAATTGATAAATGGAGAATAGATCAAAAAAAACAAAAACATTATGATCTCTTGAAAATAGTATTGGATGAGTCTGGTTACTCTTCAATGTTAAAAAATAAAAAGGATTTAGAGAATGAGAATAGATTAGAAAATATTAAGGAGCTTTTAAGTGCTATGAAAGAATTTGATACACTCGAAAGTTTTTTAGAACATGTTTCCTTAGCTACTTCCGCTGACCAAGAATGGGAAGGCGAAAAAGTAAATCTTATGACTATGCACGCAGCAAAAGGACTTGAGTTTGACGTTGTTTTTTTACCAGGTTGGGAAGAGGGTTTGTTTCCTCACCAAAAATCTCTACAAGAAAAAGGTGATTTTGCTTTAGAAGAAGAAAGAAGGTTAGCCTATGTAGGTATTACCAGAGCAAAAAAAGAAGCTTTTTTATCTTTTGCAATGAGAAGAGCTTATCAAGGAGACTGGTTGGAAGCTATTCCATCAAGATTCATTAATGAATTGCCAGAAAACAATATTGAAAAAAATGAAATTTTAGAAAAAGAAGAACAAGACGATTTTGATTTCAATCAAGACAGCTCTATTGAGTTAGGAGATGAATATAGAAGCCCAGGTTGGGATAGACTTAAAAAAAGGTTAATTAAGTGGAAAAAATAAATCAGCTAATTAATAAATTTAAAGATTACGATTTAGATGGTTATTTAATTCCTAAAAATGACGAATTTTTTAGTGAGTACGTTCCTGATTATAAAGATGATTTAAAGTATATATCAAACTTCACTGGATCTTATGGTTTAGCTTTAATTAATAAGAAAAAAAAATTTCTGTTTGTCGATGGAAGATATACGGTACAAGCAAATATACAAAGTGGAAAAGCTTTTAAAATTATAACGCTACCCATTACTAAAAATAAAAAAATTTTAAGTCTTAAAAACAAAAAAATTGGTTTTAACACGAGACTTTTTAATGAACATTCAATTAATCATTTAGCAAAAAAACTCGGAATTAAATGTATAGCTGTAAATAATAATTTAGTCGATTTGATAAAACAGAGAAGAAGAGTTTCTTTTAAAAAAAAATTTTTTTACACCTTAAATGATTCTGTTACTGGTAAAAATTGCTTGAGTAAAATTAAAATTTTAAAAAAATACTTTAATAAAAATAATCTTGATATAATCCTAATCACCGCGCCTGAAAATATTGCTTGGTTATTAAATATAAGGGGATTTGACTCCAATTTTTCACCAATTCCAAACTGTCACCTCTTAATAGATAGGCGAATGAGAATTTCTCTATTTTGTGATTTAAAAAAAATTGATAAAAAATTTAAAAAAAAATTTAATTTTATTGGAATTTTTGAAATAAAAGAACTAGAAAACTTTTTAAAAAAAATTAAGGGTAAAGACTTTTTAATAGATGGCCTTACTTGTTCAATTTTTTATAAAAATCTTATAAAAAGAGAAAACAAAATTCAAAAAAGTGTTGACCCTATTTATTCTTTCAAATCTCTTAAAAATAAAATTGAAATAAATAATACAAAAAAAATTCATTTGTACGATGGTGCTGCTCTTACAAAATTTATTTTTTGGATACAAAATAACTTTAAGAGTGGTAAAATTACTGAGTTATCCGCACAAAAAAAACTATTGAGTTTTAAAAAAAAATTTAAAAAATTCAAATATTTAAGTTTTCCCACTATATCAAGTACCGGACCTAATGGTGCTATTGTGCATTACAATGCAACAACTAAAACTAATAGAACACTTAAAAAAGGGAATATATATTTAGTTGACTCTGGTGGACAGTACCACTTTGGCACTACTGATGTAACAAGAACAATTTCTTTAGAAACTAAAAATAGAAAAATTAAAGAAACTTTTACGAGAGTTTTAAAAGGCCACTTAAATTTGTTTAATTTTAAAATTAAAAAAAATACGACTGGATCTATATTAGATAAAGTGGCTAGAAAAAGTTTAAGAAGAGTTAATCTTGATTATAACCATGGAACTGGACATGGTGTTGGTTTTTTTTTAAATGTCCATGAGGGGCCACAGTCAATTTCTAAAATAAATAAGATTAAATTAAAACCAGGCATGATTCTTTCTAACGAGCCTGGATATTATGAAAAAGGCAAATTCGGTTTACGTATAGAGAACTTAGTTTACACAAAAAAATATAAAAATAGCTTAATATTTGAAAATTTAACATACGCACCTATTGATAAAAGCTTAATAATTAAAAGTTTATTAAATCAAAAAGAGATATTTTGGTTAAATAAATATCATAATAATGTTTACAATAAACTTAAAAGGTTCATGAATAGTAAAGAATTAATTTTATTAAAAAAATCTTGCTCAAATATTTAATAGTTCATACCACTCATTTTCGGAGTAAATTTTTACTTTAAGTTCTTTTGCTTTTGCAATTTTTTTTATGGTTGGTTTAGAGTCACCAACAACTAAAATATCCAATTTTTTTGTCACAGAGCTTAGCACCTTTCCACCTAAATTTTCCGTCAAAGTTTTAGCTTCTGATCTGCTGATTTTTTTAAAGCCCCCTGTGAACATTACATTTGTATTACTTAATTTACCTTTCGTATTTACTTCTTTAAAGCTTTCTATGTTTAGTTTGGTTATCAAATTTTTAACTATCTCAACATTTAAATTATTACAAAAAAAATTATTCAAAGATAAAATTTGAGTCTCACCTATTCCATCCAAATCTTTCAAATTTTCCAGTATTTCGTCTCTATTTTTTGAACTAAGCAAATTAGAAAATTCGTCTATGTTTTTAAAAAAGCTAGCAAGAATTTTTGCATTTTCTTGCCCAATATGTCTTATGCCTATTGAGTAAATAAACCTGTTTAGAGAAATGTTTTTCGCTTTTGCGGTAGCTAATTTTAAGTTTTGAACCGAAAGATCTCCCCATCCTTCAAGTTTTTTTATCTTGTCATAATTAAGCTCAAAAATATCTGCTGGATTTTTAATTAAATTCAATTGCCAAAATTGATCAATAACTTTTTTTCCCAACCCATCAATGTTAAAAGCTTCTTTAGAGACTATATGCTTGAGTTTTTCTTTAGCAGTAAAAGAACATTTATAACCTTTTGTACATCTTCTTACAGCATCTTCTTTATTTGTAGACAAATTAAATTCCTTTTGGATTTTACTTCCACATAAACATGTGTTCGGAAAAATATATTTTTTTGAATTTTTTGGTCTTTTGTTCATATCTACTGAAACAACTTGTGGAATTACATCTCCTGCTCTTTGAACAATAATCGTATCACCAACTCTAACGTCTTTTCTTTTAATCTCATCTTCATTATGCAAGGTTGCATTTGAAACGACAACTCCTCCTACAGTCACTGGCTCAATTTTTGCAACGGGAGTGATAGCGCCTGTTCTCCCAACTTGAATTATTATATCTTTTATTTTTGATGTAGCTTTTTCTGAGGAAAATTTATAAGCAGTAGCCCATCTCGGTGAATTAGACGTATTTCCTAATCTTTTTTGTAAATTTAACTCATCAACTTTATAAACAATGCCGTCAATATCATAATCAAGGGAAGATCTAAGTGACTCAATCTTTTTGTGATGCTTTTCTATTTCCTCTATACCATTTACTAAAGTATTGTATGGATTTACTTTAAAACCCCATTTTTTTAATTTTGAGATAAATTCAGTTTGCGTATTATAAATCATTGGATTTATTGTTCCAAATCCATAAGCAAAAAATTTTAAAGGAATTTTTTTTGTTTCTTTTGGATCTTTTTGTCTTAGCGAACCACCAGCAGCATTTCTTGGATTTGCAAAATTTTTTTTCAGCTTTTTAAAGTCTTTTTTACCAATATAAACTTCTCCTCTGACTTCAAGAATTTTAGGAAGTTTGCTATCAAGTATTTTTTTTGGTATTTGATCGATTGTTTTTAAATTCTCTAAAATATCTTCTCCAGTAACACCATCACCCCTGGATAGGCCTTTAACTAATATTCCATTTTGGTAAGATAAAGATGCGGATATCCCGTCTATTTTTAGTTCTGATGAGAAATTAAATTTTTTATTTTTAATATTAAGATAATTTGAAATTTTATTCATGAAATCTTTCATACCTTCAGCATTAAAAGTATTTGAAAGGGATAACATTGGTAATGAATGTTTAATTTTTTTAAACTTATTAGTGATTGGAGCGCCCACTTGATCAATAACAGCTTTTTTACCTTTTAAATATGGAAAATCATTTTCTAATTTAATTATTTCACTTTTAATTTGGTCATATTTTAAGTCAGATACTAAAGGAGAGTCTAAATTAAAATAGTGATGATTGTATTTTGATAATAGTTTTTTTTGTTTATCATATCTTTTTTTAATATCTAATTTTTTCATTTATTAAGAATTTTATCTATTGTTTTTCTTACTAAACCTCGTTCACCCTTTTTTGACTTTTCATCTAATTTAGCACGTTCTTTTTTGTAATCTTTATTTAGTAAAGAGTAGGAATTTTCATACCATTTGCTAGAATTATAATTATATCCAAGTATTTTAGCAGTTTTTTCTGCTTCTTCTATAAGACCTAAATTATAATAAATCTCAACTAATCTGTGTAAAGCCTCTTCTATGAAAATAGTTTCTTCATAATTATCTACTACAACTTTTAGTCTATTAATTGCCGGGATCCATTTTTGAGTTTCAATGTAATACTTAGCAACATAGATTTCTTTTGCAGCTAATTGATTTTTTATTAAACCTAATTTAAATTTAAGATCAAGTGAGTAATCAGTATCGGGATATTTTTTAATATAATCTTCGATAATTTTTTTTGTTTTTAATAATGGATTTAAATCTTTCTTTTCATCAAGTATTTGCTCGTAATTTGAAAGCGCAATAAGATATGATGCATATTGAATATTTTGATCAGCAGGATATTTTCTTAAAAAATTTTCCAAAGACTCAATAGCTTCTTCGTGAAAATTTATAGTATAGTAACAGAAACTGGACATTAGCAATGCTTTAGCTGAGTGTTCAATTATAGGTAGGATTTTCTCTGCCTCTGAAAATTTATTAGCTGCAAAAAAATACTCTCCTTTATTCATCGCATCTAATGCATCTTTATATAAAACGTAAGACTCGTTCTCGTCAGGAGGCTTTACAGATAATTCCTCTTTTTTAGAGCAGTTGTTAATTAATAAAATAAGAATAAAAATTAATAATATTTTTTGATACATTTCAAATTCATATCAAAAAAATTATATTACGTAAAATTTTGTTTTTTTAAATACTGGCTGTAAGTGGTTTTTTTATAATTTCATTAATTTGAGCTTTTTTATTATTTGTTTTGCTGCTCTTTAATGACCAATTTGATTTATCTGAAAAAAATTTTAAAAGTAGTTTGTTTGTGAGTGCGTGGCCACCTTGAGAAGTTATAACATGACCAATTATTCTTTTTCCTGACAACATTAGATCGCCAATACAATCTAAAATTTTATGATTAACAAATTCATGTCTGTTTCTTAAACCATCATCGTTTAATATTTCATGGTTTTTTACAACTATTGCATTATCTAATGAACCTCCTTTAGCTAAACCCTTACTTTTAATGAAATCAATATCTTCATAAAGACAAAATGTTCTTGAATTATAAATTTCAGTCAATTTATCTCGACTTAACTTAAACTCTTTTCTTCTAGTTCTAATGAGTGGATTTTTATAAATAATCTCAAAATCAATTATTAAATCGTTATCAGAGGGTTGAATGGATATAAATTTTTCACCTTCCCTCACTTCTACTTTCTTTTCAACTTGAATAAATTGTCTGATTGCAGATTGCTCCCTAACACCTGCGGATCTTATTGCTTCAACAAACTCACTAGCAGAACCATCTAAAATTGGAATTTCTGAAGAATTTATTTCTACTAAAGCATTATCAATGCCTTCACCAAAAAAAGCTGCCATTAAATGTTCAACGGTAGAAACAGTTGTCCCATTTTTGTTGGTTATTTTTGTGCAAAGAATTGGCTCGATCACATTTTTAAAATTTGCTGAAATTATTTCGTCTTTATTGAGATCAACTCTACAAAATTTAATACCAAAATTTTCGTTAGCTGGTTTTATCACTAACTCAGCGTTTAGCCCGTGGTGTAAGCCAACACCAGTCAGTTTTATAGGATTATTAATTGTTTTTTGCTTAGTGTCTAACATCATGATTGTATATAAAATTACTAAGATATTTTTAAAACAAATAATGTTTCAAAAAAAAACAAATTTACTCAAATAAACTTGAAAATATGCTTGAAATCCAAGATTTTTTTTTGTTCACAATGGGTATTGCCTCTTTAATCCACCCTTTGCTTAATAGTTCACCAAAAATTTCTATTGATGTAAAATTATCTTGATCAGTTAAATTAAAAAAATTTAACTTACAATTATTGAAGTTTTTTTTAAAAATTTCTTTGAATTTATTTTGAATACTTTTGTCATCAATGCTTAGGTTAATTAAAATTTCTTCACCTCCTATGTAAAATATATTTCTATTTAAATTAAATATCACGTCAACTATTTCCTCTATTCTTGCTGAAGCAATTTCAACAATATGCTTCAAACTTATCTTTCTAAAATTATTGTCGTCAAAATATTTTTGATCAACATATGAATTTTCATTTAAATTTTCAAATTTTGTTTCTGAAATAATATTCTTTGTTTTTGACATTTCAAAAGAGCAAACTTTGGAAATATCTTTTAAAATAATATCTGAACCAAAGTTGAATTTTTGAAAATAACAAAAAGAAGATTCATAAAAGATAGATAAAAGTGTCTCGTTTTTTTTTATATTAATTTTTATAAAAGTATCTTTTTTATCTTCCTTAATTATTTTTATACCTTCCGTAAAACTTTTTAAAATTATCTTACTTAGGTTTAAGTTGCACATATTAAATAGAGTTTTTATATTCTTAAGGTCATTATTTTTGACCATAAAAAAGGTTAATTGATGAGAATAAAAATCACCATGTAAACCTATAGGTAAATTTTTAATTGGTTTGTTATCAAGTAAATACTTTGTATTGAAAAGATGAATAATTGTTTTATCTTTTTCTGCTTCCAATAACTTTAGCTTTACATCATTTAAAATATACGAGATGTCCTCCGATAAAACCTGACTGCCGTTTAACTTTTTGAATCCACTAACATTTACACAATCGAAATCAGTTTGATTTATTATTAAATTAGCAGAAGAAAAAAAATTATTTGACCTGCCTTCAATTTTATTTATTGCTTTTTTTAAATTGTCCGAGATTGTTGCTAAATCTGTTATAGTTCCATTTTTAAAACCTGAGTGTGGGAATTTTTCTTTATCTAAAATTTCGAAATTTAACTCATCATCATACTCACCGACAGCTATCAAAAAATTTCGATCACTTATCTCTATAAACAAATTTTTTTTTTTTAATTTAATCATTTAATTTAAGATTAATTGATCTTGAATTCTATAATCGAAAATTGAATATTTTTCAAAATTAATTTTTTTATTCAATTCTAAGTAATTTTTTAAACTTTTTGAAAAATTTTTTACAGGTAATTTTATAACTCTATTATCTTTCAAAATGATATCCCATCTACCAATATCAAAATAGTAAAATGACTTAATTTCAGATATTGGAAAATTAAGTTCATCTAAAATTTCATAAATTTGTAAAAAGTTATTTTTTTTTCCAAAAATATTTGGTAACCCCTCTAATCTTGGGTTTTTAAAAAACTTAATTTCTTCACCCTCTTTTGTTATGTAAAAAGTTTTTTTTTTATTATTAAGAATAGCTACTGGTTCCTTTTCATAAATAATTATTTTAAGTTTAGATGGATATATTTTTCTCAATTTTATATAGTCTACCAATTCACTATTATTTAAAATTAAATTAATCTTTTTTTTATCCAAAATGAAAAGGCTAGATCCTATTAATTCATTGTATGCTAATTTTTGAATTTTTTTTTTTTCTAGAAATTTAAGATCATTTATCTCAATTTCCTTTATACTTAAAAATACAAGGCCAGAATTTAAATTATTTGGATTAAAAGTTGTTAGTGTAATTATTAATATGAAAGAAGATAAAATTATTGAAAATTTTTTCATTTATTCAAGCTTGCATCAAAAATAATTTTTTGAATAAGTTTCACAAAAGATATTTTTTTATAATTTGCAATTTCTGGCACTAAAGATAAATCTGTCATTCCAGGTTGAGTATTAATTTCTAAAAGATAAAACTTATTATTAATATATTTAAAATCGGATCTTGTAATTCCTCGACATCCTAATATTTTGTGAGTTTTTTCTGCTAACTTAAGTACCTCTTTATATTTTTTTTTGGATATATCGGCAGGCATTATATGGTCAGTTTTTGCCGATTTTAAATACTTTGCTTTAAAGTCATAAAACTTTCTTTTTGGTCTTAATTCTATTGCTCCAAGGGCTTTCCCATTTAAAACAGCAACTTGAATTTCTTGACCCCCAATAAAATTTTCAACAATTAAAGTATCATAAGTTTTAATCAAAATTTTAATTGCTTTTTTCAAAATTATTAAATTTTTGCATATTTTAACACCTATACTTGATCCTTCGCTATTAGGCTTAACAACTAGTGGAAATTGCAATTTTTTTTTTTTAATTTGATTTTTAACTTTTAAAAAAATGAAATTTTTTTCAATAATTATAAATTTTGGAGTTAAAATATTGTTGTTTATAAAAATTTTTTTTGAAACTAATTTATTCATAGAGTTCATAGATGACAATACACCTGAATGCGTGTAAGGTATTTTTGAATACTCAAAAAAACTTTGAGCATATCCGTCTTCGCCTTCTTCTCCGTGAAGTGCATTAAAAATAATATTTGGATTGCTTTTTTTAATATCGAAAAATGATTTTATCTTCGGATCAAATAATTCTACTTTGTAACCTAATCTTTTTATAGCTAAAAAACACGCCTTGCCAGTTTTGATACTTATTTCTCTCTCTTTTGAATTGCCGCCTAAAACTACTAAAACTTTTTTTTTTTTCATTTTTTTACTGTTTCACCAATTATTTTTAATTCTAATTCTAATTTTACTTTATGCTTTTCAAATACTTTTTGCCTCACGAAGGTTATTAACTTTTCGATATCATCGGATGAAGCTCCACCTTCGTTTACAAAAAAATTGCAATGTTTTTTTGAAATACTGGCTTTTCCAAATGAATGAGAATTAAAGTTAATATTTTTAATTAATTCCCATGCTTTTTTTCCATCAGGATTTTTAAAAGTACTTCCACAAGTTTTTATTTGACTAGGTTGAGAGTCCTTTTTATTATTTACATACTTTTTGATTTTTTTATCAATCGAACTTTTATCACCTTTTTTTGCGTGAAATTTTGCAGATAAAATTATTATGTCTTTAGATAGATTGCTTCCACGATAAACAAAATTAATTTTATCCCTGCTTATATTTTTTAGATTTCCATTTAAATCTAATGTTTTTACTGAAATTAAATTATTTGAAATCTCATTTCCATAACAACCGCTATTCATTCTTATAGATCCGCCTACAGAGCCTGGGATGCAGGACAAAAATTCAAAACCAGATATTGCATTTTCTGAGGCATATCTTGATAAATTTTTATCCAAAGTACCCGCACCAACTTCTAAAATATTTTCTTCAATGCGTTGAATAAAAGAAAACTTTGGACTCAATTTAATAATTACACCACTGAAACCTCCATCTCGAATCAAAGTATTAGATCCCGCGCCTAAACAAATTATTTTGTGTGTATTATTTATATACTTAACAAAATCTACTAATTGGGGAACGCTATCTGGCTTAAATAAAAATTTTGCTGGTCCGCCAAGATTGAACCAGCTATATTTCGATAATTTTTCTTGAAAAAATATATTTTTTCCAAATTTTTTTTTTAAATCTTCATTAGATAATTTCATACAAATTCTTTTAAGTTTTTCATCCAGCTTGAAATCGATCCGGCCCCCATACCAATTATTATCTCTTTTTGGACTAAATTTTTTTTAAAATAATTTTTTAAATTTTCTTCATTCTTAACTATAATTACATCGACATTTGAATTAACTGAAATTAGTTTCGCGAAACTTAATAAATCAATTTTTTTGCTTATTTTTTCACCTGCGGCATAAATAGGACATAAGATTACCCTATCAGAAAACTTGAATGATTTCGAAAATTCATTTTTTAATAAATTTACACGACTAAATCTATGTGGTTGAAAAACTGAAGTTATTTTTTTTTTATTTGAAACTTTTTTAACTCCTTCCAACACTGAATGAATTTCAGTTGGATGATGCGCATAATCGTCATAAAACTCGTTTTCATTTTTTTCAAAAAGTTTGGTCATTCTCCTTTGAACACCGGAAAATTTAAAAAGTGCTTTTTTTATAATTTTAATTTTAATACCTAAATTTAGGCATACACAGATTGCAGCAACAGAATTTAATATATTGTGTTTGCCAATTAAATTTAAAACAATATTTTTAATAACCATTTTTTTTCCTAAAAAATTTTTAACAATTAGATCGAATTTACATTTTCTAAGGTTATATTTGGGTTTTATTATTTGATAATCTGAATTTTTACTAAAACCGTAAGTTAAAATATTTTTTATTTTAATTTTTTTTTTAAGTTTTTTTACATTCTTGTCATCAATACAAATTATACATTTCCCAATTGGTGGAGTCTTATTAATAAATTTGATAAAACTTTTTTCTAAATTTTTAAAGTTTTTGTAATAGTCTATATGTTCTTTATCAATATTTGTTACAATTGAATAATTTATCGGAAGTTTTAAGAAACTACCGTCAGACTCGTCTGCTTCTAAAACGGCCCAATCTCCTTTACCAAGTTTTGCATTATTTTTAATAGAATTTATTACTCCTCCGTTTATTATAGTAGGATCTAATTTTGACTCTAAAAGTATTTTAGAAACTAATGAAGTGGTAGTAGTTTTGCCGTGTGAACCTGATATAATAATATTTTTCTTTAACGAGACAATATTAGAAAGCATTTCAACTCTCTCATATATTGGTAATTTTCTTTTTTTTGCCTCTTTAACTTCTGGATTATTACCTTTAATTGCAGATGATTTGACTAGTATAGTTGCATCTTTAATATTTTTTTTTTTCTGCCCTATAAAAAATTTAATCCCTAAATCTTTACAATTTTCAATATTTCTATTTAAACTAATGTCACTACCCTGAACTTTAAAACCCATTACTTTCATAATTTGCGCTAATCCACTCATGCCAATACCACCAATTCCAATAAAGTGAATAATTTCCTTTTGACCAATATTAATTTTCATAAAATATTTTTTTTAATTCTCTATCAATAATCAAAAAAACATTTTTATCAGAACATTTTTTTTGATTTGATATAATTGTATTTAATACTGATTTATCTTTATGTATTGATTCAAGCAAATTAAATAATTTGTTTTTTATATCTTTTTCCTCAACCAGTATACCAAATCCTTTTTTTTGGAAATATTGGGCATTTTTTAACTGATGATTTTCTGAAGAAGTGGGCAAAGGTATTGTGATTAAAGGGATTTGACAGTTTAATAATTCTCCTAGAGCTGAGGAACCAGCTCTAGTGATTGCTAAATTTGATAAATTGTAATATTTTAAAATATCAAATGTAAAATTGAATAGTTCATAATTTATATTATTACCTTCATATTTTTTTTTTAAATCAAA
>MDTA01185154.1_pt1 | contig 12395 bp, 13 predicted proteins | sample 811151 | NCBI WGS metagenome assembly MDTA01 (sample SAMN05326648, study PRJNA326480) | marine metagenome | isolation source: seawater | place: Indian Ocean: South | collected 2010
AATTGCTTTATCCTTAGATAAAAATCCAGCTATGGTCCAACCTACAACTCCAGCACCATGAAACATGATATTTATTGGATACATATTTAAGTTAGTTAACAAAATCCCTGTTAAAACTAAAAAGGTACTTAACCACTTAAGGTATTTTTTAACGAAATTCATGAAACAAGATTATTAACCTGCTGACTTAACTTTTTTCTCAATAAATTCTGGAATGTCATCATCCAGATCATCTTCTTTTTGATTTTTAGGTTGAAAGGCATAAAGCACATGCAATTTGCAATATGGAAAATCACTCTCAGGTTTTCTTCCACAAAAGTAAAATTTTTCTTCATTAGGATGACCTATTGGCCATTTACATGTCTCCACTGTCAATTCTTCTAAAGATTTAGGATTTTCAGGTTCGAAATTTTTATCAAGCAAAATTGATTGGAATTTTGCCTTTCTAGACATTGGAGCCCCTGAACGTTTTACCACTTGTTTGTTATCTCTTGACCTAGAAATATTTGATTGTTTAGAAGGCGCTCTTGCCTCTAAGTTCAGTCTGTGTGCTTTTCCAATTACCGCATTACGAGTTGTATCACCTAATTTCTCTGCTATTTGACTGGCTGTGTGCCCCTTAGACCAAAGTTCTTTTAATTTTTCAACTTTCTCGCTAGTCCAACCCATTGTAAATTTTTCTATATTTAGTATTTTTATAATTACTAAAACATTATGTGGTAGTTTAAAACACTAAAACAATTATAAGCTGTTAATAGAATTAGTTTTGCACAGTTTTTTTTAATTACAGGTTATAAGTCTATCAATGGTTGAAATTACAAAAAAATATAAAATTGGCAAAAGAAGATTTGGAATTGTTAATTGGATAGGGGCATGGACTCTTTATCAAAAGGAAACTTTAAGATTTTTAAATGTGTGGATACAAACAATATTTTCACCATTAGTCTCATCTCTATTATTTTTAATGGTTTTATCTTTGGCTATTGGCTCTGAAAAAGGAGATGTTTTAGGTGTTACATTCATTTCTTTTTTAGCACCCGGTTTAATAGCCATGCAAGTCATACAACAATCTTTTTCACATTCATCATCAACTTTTATGATCGGTAAAATACAAGGGAATATTGTAGATTTACTCTATGCTCCTCTTTCAGCGGCTGAAATAACATTGTCGATTTCATTAGCTGCTGCGACTAGAAGTTTTATGATTGCAGCAATTTCAATTATTACTTTTTATTTCATTGTTGACCTTCAAATTAAAGATTTTTTCTTATTATTACTATTTACATTTTTAACCTCGTTCATATTAGGAAATATAGGTATTATTTCTGGATTATGGGCAGAAAAATTTGACCATCAGGCTACTATTACTAATTTTGTTATAGTTCCTTTGTCTTTTCTTTCTGGAACATTCTATTCAATTGAGAGATTGCCTATTTTTTTAAAAAATATAAGTGAAGTCAATCCTTTTTTTTATATGATTGATGGAATTAGATATTGTTTTATAGGGCAGGCAGATGGTTCTATAGAGGTTGGAATAATTTATTTATTAATTTTAAGCATTTTGAGCTGGTTAGCTGCTTACATTTTATTTAAAAAAGGCTATAAGATTAAGTTCTAGATTATGAGCGCAATATTAAACACATATAATAGAAAAAAAATTTCTTTTAAGAAAGGCAAAGGCACTTATTTGTATTCAACAAAAGGAAAAAAATACTTAGATTTTGTTCAAGGTATAGCAGTAAATTGTCTAGGTCATGCCAACAAACATCTTAATAAAGCAATTCTAAGTCAATCAAAAAAGGTTTGGCATGTATCTAATGTATTTACAATTCCTGAGCAAGAAAAGTTAGCAAAAAGATTAAAGCAAAAAACATTTGCAGATTATGTTTGTTTTCAAAATTCTGGCGCAGAAGCAACTGAGGCTGCAATAAAATTTGCAAGAAGATATTTCTATTCAAGAGGCCAAGTAAATAAAAATAGAATTTTGTGCATAAAAAATAGCTTTCATGGAAGAACTTTAGCTACCATTTTTGCAAGTGGAAGCAAGAAAATGACTGAGGGATTTTTTCCTAAAGTAGATGGTTTTGATCATTTTGAGTTTGGCAATCATAAGCAGCTAGAAAAGTCTATTACTAAAAGAACGGCAGCTATTATGGTTGAGACTATTATGGGAGAAGGAGGAATAAAAGTAATTCCTGATGTTTGTTTGAAAGGTTTAAGAAAACTATGTAACAAAAAGAAAATTCTTTTAATTTTAGATGAAGTTCAGTGTGGAGTTGGAAGAAGTGGAAAGTTTCTGGCTTTTGAGCATGCGAATATTAAACCAGACATTGTTCCAATTGCCAAAGGAATTGGTGGAGGTTTTCCTGTTGGCGCTGTTTTACTAAATAAGAAAGTAGCTTCAGGCATGAAGCCCGGAACACATGGATCCACATTTGGAGGCAATCCTTTAGCTATGAGCGTGGGAAATGCAGTATTAGATATTTTGTTGAACAAAGGATTTCTCTCTGAGGTAAAAAAAAAAGGTGAATTTTTTCATAAAGAGTTGATAAAAATTCAAAACAGGTTTCCAGGCATCATAAAAGAAGTAAGAGGCAAAGGCTTATTAGTAGGCTTAGCACTGTATAAAGATCAAACAAAATTTATTAATAGATTATTTATTGAAAAGTTATTGGCTGTTAAAGGAGCTGAAAATGTTGTCAGACTTTTGCCCCCTTTGAATGTTACTAAAACAGAAATAAGTTCGGCATTAAATATTATTAACAAAGTGTGTAAAAACTATAAATGAAAAATTTTATTGATATATCTGATTTAAAATCTGCAGACCTTAGATTAATTTTAGATGAAGCAAAATTAAGAAAGTCAAATAGAAAAAATTACAATAAATCTTCACCTGATAGTGATAAGCCTTTTGAGGGAAAGTCAATGGCAATGATTTTTGAGAAACCATCTACAAGAACGAGAATGTCGTTTGAAATCGCAGTTAAACAACTCGGAGGATCTTGTATTACCTTGAACCCAGATGGGATACACTATGGAAAAGGAGATGAATCTTTAAAAGATACTGCAAAAGTTTTAACAGAGTACGTTGATATTGTAATGTTAAGAACATCGTCACATAAACACCTAGAAGAGTTTGGAAAATATTTGAATATTCCAATTATTAATGGGCTTTCAAATCAAAGTCACCCATGTCAAATTATGTCCGATATTCTTACCTTTGAGGAAGCAAGAGGACCAATTAATGATAAAATAATTTCTTGGATAGGTGACGGAAACAATAACATGTCAAATTCTTTAATAGAAGCAGCAGGTAAGTTCGGTTTTCATCTAAAAATAGGATCTCCAAAAAAATATACGCCTAACAAAAAAATTTTGAGATGGGCAAAACAGAATAAAGTAAAACTTACGATAACTAAAGATCCAAAACAAGCTGTTGAAAATTCTGATTGTGTGATGACCGATAAATGGGTTTCAATGAATGATAAGGTTAACAAGAAACAAAAAAAGAAAACTTTGAAGAGTTATCAAGTTAACAAAAAATTGATGAGTTTAGCAAAATCAGATGCAATATTTATGCATTGTTTGCCTGTTGGAAGAGGAGAGGAAGTAACGGATGAAATTATTGATGGTAAGCAATCAGTAGTTTGGACCCAAGCTTTAAATAGAGTTCACGCTCAGAAAAGTATCATTAATTGGTGCTTAGCTTAAGGAAGCGGCAAAGGCTTGTTACTCTTACTATTCATATAGAGTATTACTGAGGCTCTATCTTTTTCTTTTCTTAATCCAGCAAAAGCCATTTTAGTTCCTTTAATATACGCTTGTGGTTTGATCAAATATGAATTCATTTCTTCAAATGTCCATTCTTTACCATACGCGACCATTGCTTTTGAATATTTATAGTCACTTACCGAACCAGCTTTTCTACCGAAAACTTCCCACAGGTTCGGACCTATCATGTTTTTGCCATCGCTTGCAATCATATGACAAGCGCTACATTTCTTAAATACTTTTTGGCCATGAGCCACATCACCCATTGCAAGTAATTCACTTATATTAACTTTTTTGACTTCTAGAGTAACTTTTTTGGCATTCGAGGTACTTTTTGTGGTCTCCAATCCCTCAACTTTATAAGCAGATTCTTTTGGTTTTTCTACGTAGAAAAGAGCATCAGTAAGTTTACCTATACCTATAATAATTAGTGCAGTTAAAAGTATTGCGGCTATTATTTTATTTATTTCAAAACTATCCATATTTTTGATAAGTATATTTAAGACGTATAACACGACTATTTAAAAAATAACTTAAAATAACTCAATTATTTTGCGTCTTTGGGACGCATTTTTATGAATAAAACTGTAATAATAATACCAACAAGGCTTGCAGCTAAAAGATTACCAAATAAACCTTTGAAGCTAATTAATAATAAAGAAATGATTCTTCACGTTTATGAAGCAGCTTTAAAATCGAAAGCTGGTGAAGTCGTAGTGGCTTCCCCTGATCAAGTGATAGTAGATTTAGTTAAAAAAAACAGGGGTAATGCAGTACTTACAAGCAATCAGCATGAAACTGGAACTGACAGAGTTTATGAAGTTTTCAAAACATTTTTAAAATCAGAGCCCGAGTTTATAATAAATCTACAAGGAGATATGCCAAATATAGATTATAAATCAATTTCAAATCTCGTAAATTATATGATTAATAATACTTGTGACGTTGCTACTTTAGCTAGTGATTTTAGTTCAATTAAAGAAAAAGATGACATTAATAATGTTAAAGTTGTAGTTCAAAACAAGCTTTCAGAAAATTCATTTATGAATGCTATAGATTTTTTTAGAACAAATGAGGAATTAGATAATGTATACCATCATATTGGTATTTATGGATTTACAAGAAATTCATTGATTAAATACGTTGGTTTAGATAGATCTAAATTAGAGTTAAAAAGAAAACTAGAGCAACTTAGAGCGCTGGAAAACAATATGATTATTCATGTTGGATATATTAAATCTTCGCCATTAAGCGTCGACACTGAAGAAGATTTAAAAGCCGTGCAAGAATTGATGAAAAAATGAGAAAAAATAAAATAGCTTTTCAGGGAGAACTTGGAGCCTATTCTCACATCGCGTGTAAATCTTTATTTAAAGACTCTGAAATAAGGACCTGTTCTACTTTTGAAGAAACATTTAAAATTGCTTTTGAAGACGAATCTTATAAAATTTTAATTCCTTTAGAAAATTCTCTTGCTGGAAGAGTAGCAGACATACATTACTTACTTCCAAAATATAAACTCCAAATTCACGGAGAACACTTTCAGGTAGTTGAACATAATTTGATTGCAAGACCTGAAGCGGAGATGAAGGATATTAAATTTGTAAGAAGCCATGCTCAAGCCATTGGACAATGTCAAAAAATCATAATTGATAATAAGTACAAAACAATAATTTCAGCAGATACAGCAGGTTCTGCTAAAGAACTTTCTGAAAGCAAGGACAAATCTATTGCAGCTATAGCATCTAAACTTTCTGCTGAAATTTATAATTTAAAAATTCTTAAAGAAAACATAGAAGACGAAAAAGGTAACGTGACCCGATTTTTAATTTTAGGAAGAAACGTACAACAACCAGAATTTAAAAAGGACAAAAAATATATAACTACTTGTATTTTTAGATTAAAAAGTAAACCTTCAGCTTTATATAAATCTCTCGGCGGATTTGCTACCAACCAAATAAACATGACTAAGTTAGAGAGTTTTTCAGTTAAAAATACATTTGCTCAGACCAACTTTTATTTAGATTTTGAGGGGCACTTGGACGATAAATTGGTTCAAAACGCTATGGAAGAACTTGGCTTTCACACTGAAACACTTGATATTCTTGGTGTATATGAAGCTTCAAAATTCAGGGAAAAATAGTCCACAAAATTTAAATCTAGTCTTGTAGTATTCAAATCGAACTTGATATACTCATATCGAGGTTGGCATCAGGTGGATGTTTCATAAACCCGGTCAGGTCTGAAAAGAAGCAGCCGTAGTGAAAATTTTTCAGGTTGTTGCCTGCCTCTACAATATTGACAATGACTAAAGATAAAATACTAGCCCTAAAATATAGACCTCAAGAGTTTAAAGATTTAATTGGTCAAGATGTGATGACACAGACTATCACCAACGCAATTAAATTAAACAAAACTCCAAACGCTTACCTGTTAACCGGAATAAGGGGAGTAGGAAAAACAACTACCGCTAGGTTAATTTCTAAAGCTCTCAATTGTCAAAAAAATGATGATAAAAATATCCAATGCTCTAATGGAAAATTTTGCCCTACTTGTGAGGAAATTATTAATTCAAATCATATGGATATTTTAGAAATGGATGCAGCATCAAAGACAGGTATTGATGACATAAGAGATTTAATTGAAAATTCAAAATATAGTCCTACTAGCGCAAAGTACAAGATTTTTATAATCGATGAGGTTCATATGCTTTCGAAGCAAGCGTTTAATGGAATGCTTAAGACCTTAGAAGAACCTCCTCCAAAACTTAAATTTATTCTAGCAACTACTGAAGTGAGAAAAATCCCTGTAACAATTTTATCACGTTGTCAGAGATTTGATCTTAAAAGAGTAAGTATTGAAAGTCTTTGTAATCATTTAAAAGCAATTAGTTTAAAAGAAAAAGGAAAAATCACAGATGATGCAATTAAACTTATAGCCAAAACTTCAGAGGGTTCAGTAAGAGATGCAATTTCTTTGTTGGATAGAGCTTTAGTTTCGCAAATAATTGGGGATCAATCCGAAGTAAATGAGGAAAATATTCGTCAAATGTTAGGTCTTGCCGATAAAAGCAAGATTCTTAAAATGTTTAAAGAAATTTTAAATGGTGATGAAGGAGAAGCTTTAAAATATTTGAGACAATTTATTGACAATGGTGTTGATGCAAAAAATCTTTTAAATGATTTTCTAGAAATTTTATATTTATTTAGCAGAAGAATTAACTTAGGGCCTATTAATCAAGACATAACAGTCAGCGAAGAAGAAAATAAATTAATTGAAGAATACTCTAAAAACATTGACATGAATGATATTGGATTATTTTGGCAATTAACCATCAAAACAATTGATGATCTTAAAATTATCGGAGATGAAAATTTAACATTGGAGATGTTCATTATGCAAATTACGCATCTAAAAGGCATAGAAGCAAACGACAAGACTATTTATAAAGATAAAAATGAAAATAATATTCAATTAAAAAAAGAAAAATTGATGGGAGAAAAATTGCAAAATGAAAATTTAGAGGATAATTTACCAAATCAAATTAAAAACCAATTAAAAAATACAGATCAAATAAAAATAAACCCTACAAAAAATTCTAATCCAGAAATGAAAACTGAAAAAATCAAAATAAAGAGTTTTGATGAACTAGTTAATGTAGCAACAAGAAATAAAGAAATTGAACTTAAATTTGATTTAGAAAGAAATGTAAAATTAGTGAGTTTTAATAAAGGAAAAATAAATATCTGTTTTAATGATAAATTAAACAAAAACTTTATTAAAAATTTAACTGAAAAATTATTAGTCTGGACAGGAGAAAGATGGATTATATCTTTGAGCAAAAATATTGATGCCAAAAGTATTTATGAAAAAAATCTTGAGAGTAAAAATATAGAACTATCAAAATTTAAACAAAGTGAATTAGCAAAAAAAATTTCTGATGTCTTCCCTGACTCAAAATTAATAGATATAAAAGAGGAAAATAATGACTAATTTTAGTGACATGTTGTCTAAAGCCAAAGAAATGCAAGACAAAATGAAAGAAGCTCAAGAAAAAATAAAAAATATAGAAGCTGAAGGCGTTTCAGGAGGAAACCTTGTCAGAGTAGTATTAAGTGGTGATTATGAATTAAAATCAATTCTAGTGAGTGAAGATGCTAAAAAAGAAACCCAGGAAATAGTGAATGATCTAATAAAAGCTGCTTATAATAATGCCAGAGATAATTTAAAAAAAAAATCTGCAGAAGAAATATCAAAGATTACTGGTGGTTTGAATTTGCCAACTGATTTTAAGCTACCCTTTTAAGATGGATAATAATATTCCTGAAATAAATGAGCTCATTAAACAATTTTCTAAACTTCCTGGTTTAGGACCTAAATCGGCAAAAAGAATTATATTAAAACTTATAAATAATAAAGAAGCCATGGTTAAACCTTTAGCCAAATCATTGGCACAGGTTTATAAAAATGTAGTGAGATGTGAAGAATGCGGTAATTTAAAAATTATAAGTAAAATTTGTATTTGTAGTACTGAAAATCAGTTTGATAAAGTTTGTGTAGTAGAAAACCTCGCTGATATGTGGGTTATTGAGTCAGCTAATATTTACAAGGGGTATTATCACATATTAGGTGGGACGCTTAATTCTGGTGATAATCTTGATCAGAAAAACTTACTAATTGATTCTCTTGTAAGAAGAATAAAGAAAAACAATTTGAAAGAAGTAATAATTGCTACTAGTGCAACAGTCGAGGGACAAACAACCGCTCATTATATCGAGGATACAATTCAAAATGGCAAATTAAAAATAACTAAATTGGCACAAGGTTTACCTGTTGGTGGAGAGATTGAACAATTAGATGATGGCACACTGCTTTCAGCCTTTAAAAATCGTGTTCCTGTAACAGAAAACTAAATACTAGCTTTTTTATTTAATCTTTTTTCATGAAGCAAAGGTTCTGTATAACCAGATGGCTGTACTCGCCCTTTAAACACTAAATCGCAAGCAGCAGAAAATGCAATAGATTTTTCATAGTCATCTGACATTTTTTGATAATTTGGATCGTCTTTATTTTGTTCATCAACTGTTTTTGCCATTTTTTTCAATATGGTCATAACTTGTTCTTTGCTACAAATTTCATGATGCAACCAATTGGCAATGTGTTGTGAGGAAATTCTCAATGTTGCTCTATCTTCCATTAAACCAATGTTATTTATATCTGGAACTTTAGAACAACCTACTCCTTGATTAATCCATCTAACAACATACCCTAAGATCCCTTGTGCATTATTTTCTAACTCCATATTTATGTCAGCAATAGACCAGTTGGGTCTATCGGCTTTAGGTATTTCTAATATATCTTCTAATTTAGCTTTATTTCTTGATTTGATATTTTTTTGTTCATTAAATACATTTACTTTATGATAATGCATTGAATGTAAAGTTGCAGCAGTCGGGGAAGGAACCCAAGCACAATTTGCTCCTGATTTAGGATGCCCTATCTTTTGTTCCATCATATTTGCCATTTGATCTGGCATAGCCCACATTCCCTTTCCAATTTGTGCTTTTCCTGAAAAACCACAAGCTAGACCAATGTCTACATTCCAATCTTCATAAGCACTTAACCATTTTGATTTTTTCATCTCACCTTTGAAAATCATTGGACCGGATTCAAAAGAGGTATGCATTTCATCTCCTGTCCTATCTAAAAAACCAGTATTGATAAATACAATTCTGTTTTTAACTTGTCTTATACATTCTTTTAAATTTATTGTCGTTCGCCTTTCTTCGTCCATAATACCTACTTTAATTGAATACCTTTTAATTTTTAAAGCATCTTCAACCTTTTCAAAAAGAGTATTTGTAAAAGCTACTTCGTCTGGTCCGTGCATTTTTGGCTTTACAATATAAACAGAACCTGTTCGTGAATTTTTTTTATTTTGGAAATCATGCAGTGAACAAAGAGTTGATATAAATGCATCCATTATTCCTTCTGGTATTTCAGATTCATCTTTTAAAAGTATTGCAGGATTTGTCATTAAATGACCAACATTACGATTAAGTAATAAAGCTCTTCCATGCAATGAAATTTTTTCTCCGTCTTTAGAAATATATTTTCTATCAGAATTTAATTTTCTAATAAATTTTTTTCCATTTTTTTCTAAATTTGCTGTCAAATCACCTTTCATAAGGCCTAACCAGTTTCGATAACATTTTATTTTATCCTCAGCATCAACAGCTGCAACTGAATCTTCATTATCAATTATAGTAGAAACAGCAGACTCCATGATTACATCTGCTATCGATGCTTTATCTATTTTTCCAATCATGTGATTTGAATTAATTAAAATATCAATGTGAAGGTTATTGTTTTTAAGTAAAATTGACTCTGGTTTGTCTTTTTTACCTGTAAAAGCAATAAATTGTTTTGTGTTTGTTAAATAATTTTCTTTATCTTCTGTAAAAAAAATTACTTCTTCTTTTTTAATAAGTATTTTTGAAATATCTTTCCAACTAGCATTATTTATTGGAGCAACTTCATCTAAGAATTTTCTAACATAACCAATTACTTTAGCACCTCTTGTTGCGCTATAACTTTGACCTTTATCACCAGGTATAACATCTGTTCCATATAACGCGTCATACAAACTTCCCCATCTAGCATTAGCTGCATTCAAAGCATATCTAGCGTTGTCGACAGGCACAACTAATTGTGGTCCGGCAATAGAAGAAATTTCTCGATCTACATTTGCTGTCTCAATTTTAAAATTACCTTTTTCTTCTGAAATATAGGAAATAGATTTTAAAAAATCAGTATATTCTTTTTTACTAAAGACTTTACTCTTGTTTTCTTTGTGCCATTTATCAATTTTTTTTTGTATTATCTCTCTTTTTTCAAGCAATTGTTTATTTATAGGCGCAAGTACATGTGTTACTTCAGCAAAATTATTCCAAAAAGCATCAGCTTGAATCCCTGTACCAGGGATTACCTCATTATTAATAAAATCAAATAATTTTTTATTTATCTTTAGATTATTTTTTTCTATAAAGCTCATCAGTACCAACCTTTACCCCAATCTGTATTGATACCTGAGAGATTTACTCCTTCGGTGAGAACATGTCTCTTTCCAGAATTAGTTCGTTCACGGTCCTTTTGCCTGAGAGTTTCCGGGGTGGTTGCTCCTTCGGCGCTATATTAAAATAGTCTCTCCCGTTATTTTACTTATTTTCACCTAGCATAACTTTAAAGTCAATTGGTAATAAACAACAGTTATTAAACAATTTTTTGACTTAATTTAATACTATTGATAGTAGAATTATATTATTATTTAAAATGAAAAATTATCTAGAGTTTGAAAAAGAAATAAAAGAATTAGAAGGCGAGGTAGAAAGCCTTAAAAATCCTTTCGGATCTGAGGGAATATCTGAGGTCGACACAAAAAAAATTCAAAAAACACAATCTGAGATTAACGAAAAGCTAAAACAAACTTATCAAAACCTTAATAGTTGGCAAAAAACGCTAGTAGCTAGACACGAGGACAGACCAAAAGCAAATTATTATATAAAAAAAATATTTACTCAATTTACTTTACTTTCTGGCGATAGATTTTTTGGAGACGATAAATCAGTGATTGCTGGCTTTGGTTTGATTGATGATAAATCTGTTTTAATTATTGGTCAGGAAAAAGGTGAAGATCTTAATAGTAGAATTGAAAGAAATTTTGGTATGATGCGTCCAGAGGGTTACCGTAAGTGTATTAGATTGATGAAACTTGCAGATCGATTTCAAATACCAGTTATCAGCTTCATCGATACTCCCGGAGCTTATCCTGGCATAGGAGCTGAACAGAGAGGCCAAGCTTCAGCAATAGCTAACTCAATAGAGTGTTCAATGGCACTAACTGTACCAAACATTTCTATAATTGTAGGATAGGGAGGCTCAGGTGGAGCAATAGCGCTTGCATCATCTAATAAAGTTATTATGTTGGAAAATTCTATTTATTCAGTAATATCACCAGAAGGCTGCGCATCAATATTATGGAGGGATCCAAGCAAATCTCTTCAAGCTGCAGAAGCAATGAAACTTACAGCTAAAGACCTCTTAAAATTTGGTGTAATCGATGAAATAATCGAAGAGCCATTAGGAGGAGCGCATAGAGATCCAGAAACAATTGCTAATGATATAAAACATTCCATTATCAAGAATTTAAATTTCTTCCAAAACTTATCAAAAAATGAAATTTATGATCATAGAAAGGAAAAATTTCTCAAAATTGGAAGAGATCAAGGGTTTAGTAAATCATCTAAAAATACTGGTCTTAGCTATCAGCATGAAACTTTTGTTTCAGTAGCCATATCAAATATTAAGCGAAATAAACTACTTTATTTAGGTATTGGTGTGGTAATTATAGCAAGTATTGTAGCTATAATTTATTAGCTATTGTTGCAAAATCACAATTTCTTAAATTATTTTCAACATCTATTGACATTCTTGCAACAAGTCTATTTAAGGATCTCAGTTAGTAAATACTAACTAAAGTTAATAACTAATAAGGATAAGTAAATAATATGAGTACACTAAAAGGTAAAGTAAAGTGGTTCAATGGTACTAAAGGTTATGGTTTC
>MDTA01213213.1_pt1 | contig 12395 bp, 12 predicted proteins | sample 811151 | NCBI WGS metagenome assembly MDTA01 (sample SAMN05326648, study PRJNA326480) | marine metagenome | isolation source: seawater | place: Indian Ocean: South | collected 2010
AGACAATGTCAATACTATAATTTTTGATACACTTTCTGGTTATGATGTTCTTGAACAAGAAGAAATTGATGAGACTTTAATGGAATTAGATGGAACACCTAATAAAAAAAGGTTGGGGGCTAATGCAATATTAAGTGTTTCTCTTGCTTGCGCTGACGCGGCCTCAAAGTATTTAGGTATTCCTCTTTACAAATATTTAGGTGGCTCCAAAGCATTTAGAATGCCAACACCCATGCTTAATATTATTAATGGAGGTGCCCATGCAAATAATAATTTATCATTTCAAGAATTCATGATTATACCTATAAAATGCAAAACATTTACAGAGTCTATTAGAAAAGCATCCGAAGTATTTCATTCACTTAAAAGCATTTTAGAGAAAAAAAATATTTCTACAGCTGTTGGAGACGAAGGGGGGTTCGCTCCAAATCTAAAAAATGAAGATCAAGCGTGCGCATTAATAAGAGATGCAATTAATAAAGCTGGTTATAAATTAGGTAATGATTTTTATTTATCATTAGATATTGCGGCATCTGAATTTTATAAAAATAAAAAATATAGACTTTCTTCTGAAAAAAAATCATTTTCCAGTGATCAATTCTCAAATTATTTAATAAGTCTTTGCAAAAAATATTCAATTATCTCCCTTGAAGACCCTTTTGCGGAAGATGATTGGAAAGCATGGCAAAAATTTAATGCCAAATATGGCGCTGATGTTCAAATAGTTGGAGATGATATTTTTACAACTAACATAAAATTGATTTCAAAAGGAATAAGAATGAAAGTAGCAAATTCCGTTCTTATAAAAGTTAATCAGATTGGAACATTGACTGAAACCATGAAAGCAATTGAACTGGCTCAAATGAATGGTCTAGAGGTGGTTATATCACATCGATCTGGTGAAACAGAAAATACATTTATTTCCGATCTATCTGTAGCAACAAACTCTGGTCAAATTAAAACTGGCTCTATGTCTAGATCAGATAGAGTTTCGAAGTACAATCAGTTAATAAGAATAGAAGAAATGCTTGCCTCCGATAAATCATTGAAAATCAATAAGTTTTACTAGCAGATTTTTTTTAATGAGAACAAAAAGAGTCCAAATATCATTTTTGTGATTTTTTTAGGTTAATTTATTTAATAGAAATTGTACAGATTCGTTAAATATGATTCTCTCCTTATTAATGAATAAGCTTGAGACATTAATAATTTCTGTGAAGAAGTATTACCCTTTCTTTTTTTTACCTTTAATTTTAATTTATTTAATATTTAATATTTTTGATGGGAACAATGGTTTATTGTCACATGCGAGATTAGATGCTGAAATTGCCAACCTTGAAAATAAAATTAAAGATATAAAAAACAGTAATAATTTATACGAAATAAAAATAAAATCTCTAAAAAATAATAACGAAGGTACAGATTTGGCTGATGAGCAAATTAGAAATGTACTTGGTTATGGAAAAAACAACGAATTTATTATATTTTTCGACAATTAGTATCCACTTGAAATTAATACGATTAGCGTTTATTTATTATGGTTTAAATGCAAAATCATGTGTCTAAAGCGCTTCTAAGGAAGCAATATTCTGAAATCGAAAGCCCAGTTAAACCAGAATGGATAAGAGTAAAACTTCCTACAGATAAAATTAATGAAGTAAAAAATACCGTATCATCTAATCGAGTTATTACAGTATGTGAGGAGGCTATGTGTCCTAATCTATCTGAATGTTGGGCAAAATCCCATGCTACATTTATGATACTTGGGGATACTTGTACTAGGTCTTGTAGTTTTTGCAATATTGCCACAGGCAAACCAAAGGTTATTGATATTTTTGAACCTTTAAGAATCGCTAAATCTGTTGAAAAATTAAATTTATCTCATGTTGTTATAACATCTGTTGATAGAGATGACTTGCGGGACGGTGGCGCTCAACATTTTTCAGATACTATAAATCAGATAAAATTAAAATGTCCAAGTACAACTATTGAAGTATTAACTCCTGACTTCAGAAATAAAAAAAATGCAATAGAATTACTCGCAAGCTGCCCCATAGATGTATTTAATCATAATTTGGAGACAGTTAAGTCTTTGTATAGAAACGTTAGACCCGGTGCTGATTATGACCATTCATTGAGTATTCTTAAGAAGATAAAACAAATTAATCACAATATATTTACCAAGTCTGGAATCATGATTGGTTTAGGCGAGAAGTTTTCGCAAATAATTAAATTGATGGACGATTTGCGAAGACATGATGTTGATTTTATTACTATAGGTCAATATCTAAGGCCAACTAAAAACCACCATCCTGTAATTGAATACCATGATCTAGAATATTTTGAAAAATTGCATGATCAGGCTATAAAAAAAGGATTTAAAATTGCTTCTTCATCACCTTTTACTAGATCATCATTCCATGCAGAGGATAATTTTAAAAGATTAAAAAATTTTAATATTAATGCCTAAACAAAAAGAAAGTAAGATTGTAAATTTCACAAAGGATCAAATGTTTGATTTAGTTGCTGATATCGATCGTTATAGTGAATTCTTGCCTTGGTGCAATAATTCCAAAATAATCAGTAAAAAAATTGAAGATAATCAAGAAACAGTTATTGCAGATCTTGAAATTGGCTATGATCAATTTGTTTATACTTATCGAAGTGAAGTTATCCTCCATGCTAATAAAAGTGAAATAAATGTTCGTAATTTAGATGGTCCCTTTAAATATTTGCAAAATAATTGGAAATTTATCAAAATCAATGAAAGTGAATGTGAAATTCAATTCTTTATTGATTTTGAATTAAACGTTTCTTTATTAGATATTTTGATGAAGAGGTTTTTTGATCTTGCTTTTCAAAAAATGGTTAAAGCATTTGTAAGTCGCGCAAATGAAATCTATTAAATTTTTGATATGCTTTTAATAATTTCTTTTAATACATATTCTGTACTTTTAATTTGAATCCCTTTTCTAGACTTTTCTCTGAAAATCTTCCTTATTGTTTTAAAATAATATCTATTCTTAATTTTTACTCCAAAACCAAAATATACACATCCTACTGGTGTTTTTAAACTACCGCCTTTTGGGCCCGCAACTCCTGTAATAGAAATCAATATCTCACTTTTGCTAACTTTGCTTAATCCTTTTGCCATAGACATAGCAGTTTGATGACTAACCGAACCATATTTTTTAATTATCACTTCAGGAACATTTAAAAGATTGCTTTTTAATTCATTTGAGTATGAAATTATAGATCCTTCAAAAAAATTTGATGATCCACTTATACTGGTTAATTTTGAGCTAATCATTCCGCCGGTACAAGATTCGGCAAGACTGATAGTAAAGTTTTTAGTTTCTCTTAATTTCTTAATTTTTTTTATATGCTCAAACATTAAAAGAAAAGATAATTTTGTATATCATAACTAATATCAAGGAATAGATGCCCGCAACAATATCATCCAAAATAACACCATTTGCACCTTTCAAATTTTCAGCCTTATTCACTGGATAGATTTTAAATATATCAAATATTCTAAATGCACAAAAAGCCAATAAAACCTCATAAATATTAAATTGCACAATAAAAATCAGAGGCAATGACTGCCCAATAAATTCATCAATAACAACCTCTGAAGGATCTTCCTTTTTTTCATTTTTTAAATAAATATTAACTAATTGAAAAGAGCTAAGAAATACTAAAATAAATATTAAATAAAAAAAAAATATATTTACATAAGTAATTGCAAAATACCAAATAAGTATAGCAAAAATAGAACCAAATGTTCCTGGTGCAAATGGAACGTAGCCTAAACCAAAAAGAGAAACAAAGTATTTTGCAAACTTGTTCATAATTTTACTAATTTAACTGTAGTCCAACAAGCAATAGCTTTTGATTTCCCAATTATTCCAACATTGTCTGTAGTTTTAGCTTTAACATTAATATTGCTTTTATTACAGTCTAGTAATAATGCAATATTTTTGGTGATTTTATCTTTATATTTTTCAAGTCTTATTCTTTGACAGATTATTGTACAGTCAAGATTACTAATGAGTGAATTGTCTAATTTGATTTTTTTCTTTATCTCATTTAATAGTATTATAGATGATATATTTTTATATTTCTCTAATGCGGGAAAATGTTTTCCAATATCGCCTTTATTATTAGTTCCTAATAATGCATCTATAATAGAATGAATTACTACGTCCCCATCAGAGTGGCCAATAATTTGGTAATCACATTTGAGTTTAAGTCCCGCTAAAGATATATGAGTGCCTTTTTTGAGTTTATGAATATCGAATCCACTACCATATTTAATATTACAATTGATGAAACTTTTTAAAATATCTATATCAATTTTTTTTGTAATTTTTATATTCTGTTTGATAAATTCTACATATTTAACATTAATATTTTTACTATTTTCAACTACTCCAAAATCATCAGTTGGAACAAAGTTTATTTTTTTTATTCGATTATAAAAAAAATCTAAATTGAACAATTGAGGTGTTTGATAAATTTTATATTCATTCCTATTTACAGTTTTATTGCCTTTTCTTATTGTATCTTCAATAATTGATGCAGGTATTGCGCAATGATATTTCTTACTGTTCATAGCTGACAGCAATTCATTCATCATTATTTTTGGAAAGACTGGTCTCGCAGCGTCGTGTACCATTAATGTATTATATTTATTGGTTTCAATTATCCTTAAAGCTTTTTTCAGGCTGTCAAACCTTGTTTTTCCGCCTGAAATCAACTGGTTTTTAGTGTACTTAGAAATTAAATTTTTTTCATTTTTAGTTATTTTTTTTGGAATAGTAATATATATAGAGTCTTTACTAATATATTTTGTTATATTTTTTAGTGTAATTTCTATAAGTGGAGTGCCATGCACCTTATAAAATATTTTTGATTTTGATTTACCAAATCTTGCACTTTTTCCAGATTCCAATACTACACATGCAATTTTTAAATTTTTATAATACACAATAAAGTTATATATATCCTATTAACTGTTCATAATGAATAATAAATACATTAATATTTCAGTTTTGAATCTACGTATATTTTCACTTATAGTAGGTTCAATAATTTTTCTCGGATTATCTTTTATCTTGCTTTTTAACCAGAGGACAAATGCGATAGAAACACTAAACTATTCTAATATATATATCTTATTTGCTTCATTTTTAATTTTTATACTATTTTTTTTCTTAGTTTATTTGTTATTTCCAATTTACCTCAGAGTAAAAAGAAAAAAAATAAGCACGTTAAATAGCAAGTTTACACTTTATTTTATTTTAATTGCACTAACCCCATCGGTATTGCTTGGGATAATAGGCTTAGTGCTTATTAACTTTGGTATCAATGATTGGTTTAATTCAAAGATAAATAATGTAATTAACAATTCTGTATTTGTCGCTGAAAGCTATTTAGAGGAACACAAAGAAACTATAAAAGGCGATGTTTACGCGATGTACAATGATCTAAACTCTTCTAGTGATATTTTTTCAAATAATACTAAAAAATTATCACTAGCATTGCGTACTCAATCATTAATCAGATCATTGCCTGAGGCTTACGTAATAAATAGAGAGGGCAAAATTATTTCAAAGGCATTTGAAACAAACAAACTAATTTACAGTCCGCCTGAAAATTCATTTATAAGGGCTGATAGGGGAGAGATGACTATAATGTCGTCGACACAGGTAAATAAAGTTTATGCGCTTGTAAAATTAAAAAATTATAATGACTCCTACTTGTTTGCCGGCAGATCAATGGATGCTAATGTTATAAGTGCTTTAAATGACACTATTTCTGCAAAAAATGAATATACATTTTTAGAGTCAAACAGAAATCAAATTAGTCTTATTTTTGTATTAATTTATATTGTTGTTTCGTTAACGCTTATTCTTTTGTCTACATTCGTAGGACTGAAATTTGCAGAAAGAATTGTGTCACCTCTATCAAGTGTAATTAAGGCGACCAACAACATAAGCAAGGGCTCTTATGATGACAAGATAAAAAAAACTAATGACTATGTGGAACTTAATAGGTTGGCTGATTCTTTCAATAAAATGAGCAGCGATATCGTTAAACAACGCAAACAAATTTTAATATCTAAGAAGCATGAAACATGGTCAGATATAGCTAGGAGAATAGCACATGAAATTAAAAATCCATTGACACCAATTCAGCTATCTTCCGAAAGGTTAGAAAAGAAGATTAAAATTGCAGATATCGATAATAATGAAATTAATGAATGTTTAAATACAATAAGACGTCAAGTAAATGAGATAGGATACTTAGTTGATGAATTTTCAAACTTTGCAAGATTACCTGATCCTGAATTAATAAATACAGATATCGTTCTAATTATAAACGAGATAATAAATGATTATAAAAATAACTATCAAAATATTACTTTTGAACATGATTTTATTGATAGGTCTTTTGAATTAAAGATAGACAAATCTCAAATTTCAAGAGTGTTTCAAAATTTAATAATAAATTCTATACAGTCGATAGAAGAAAAAGTTGACTCAATTGGTAAGATTTCCATTAAATCTAAAATTGTAAATAATTATTTATATATTTTCATTGTAGATAATGGAGTTGGCTTAAAACATGAAAAAGATGAAATAATTAAACCATATTTCACAACCAAGAAGAGAAAAGGCGGTTCCGGTCTTGGTCTTGCAATTGTAGAGAAAATACTATTTGATCATAATGCTGAATTTTCAATTGAAAACAGAAGTGATGGTTTTGAAGGAGTTAAAGTTGAGATCAAGTTTGATTTAATGATATGAATAAAAAAAAGATACTGATAATTGACGATGAAATTGATATAGCGAATAATATAAAGGCTATATTGGACGATGAGAATTATGTATCACAAATAGCAAATAGCTCTACTGAGGCAATGAGCTGTTTTTCTGAACATGATTTTAGTCTAATAATACTAGATGTATGGCTAGATAATTCAGAGCTTGATGGAATTGGTATACTTAAAAAATTAAGAGAGTCAGACTCAACGCCAGTAATTGTAATTTCTGGTCATGGAAATATTGATATGGCAGTAAAGGCAATTAAAGAAGGTGCCAATGAATTTATTGAAAAGCCATTTACAACAGAAAGATTATTATTATCAGTCAAGAGATCCATAGAACTTTATGAAATAAAAAACGAAAATAACAGATTAAAACAAAAGGATATCTATGATTATAAATTTATTGGTAATTCAGTATCTATTAATAAGGTTAAAAATCTTATAAAAAAAATTGCTCCCACCACTAGTCGCGTAATGATATATGGCGACTCCGGAACAGGCAAAGATATTGTCGCACGTGAAATACACAAATACTCTAATTTTTGCATGGGACCGTTTATTGCTATTAATGCTGCTTTAATGGAACCAGAAAATATTGAAAAAGAATTTTTTGGCTATAATGAGAAAAATATAAGTAAAATTGGTTACTTCGAAGCAGCTAATAATGGGACAATTTTTATTGATGAAGTTGGTGAAATGCCTCTCCAAACTCAAGCTAAAATTTTAAGAGTATTAACTGATAAACAATTTACGAAAGTAGGGGATAATAAAACTATTGATTTAAATTGTAGAATTATTTGTTCTTCAATAAAGAATCTTCAAAATTTAATTGATGAAGGTTCTTTTAGAAAAGATTTGTTTCATCGCTTAAATGTCGTTTCAATACAACTTCCTAAACTTGTTGAGAGATTGGATGATTTGGATGATCTTATAAAATATTTTGCAAAAATATTTTCCTCAGATACTACAAGTTATCTAAGCTTATTACCAATAATTAAATCAAAATATATTAATTATGATTGGCCAGGTAATATCAGGGAGCTAAGAAATATTATAGAAAGACATATAATACTAGGTGAAAAATATGATGAAGAAAACAGTGAGAATTCAAGTAACAAATTTTCAGATCAAAATGTAATTTCTTTACCATTAAAAAATGCAAGAAAAGTATTTGAGAAACACTATCTTCAATCTCAAATAAATCGTTTTGATGGTAATATTTCAAAAACTGCATCGTTTATTGGCATGGAAAGATCTGCATTGCATCGCAAACTAAAGCAATTGGGTATTTCGGAGGAAAATAAAAAATGAAAGTCATTATTTGCGGTGCAGGAAAAGTAGGCACTAGTATAGCCAGACACTTAGTTTCACAGAAAAATGACGTTACTGTTGTTGATCAATCATTAGACTTAATAAATGAAATAAAAGAGAAGGTTGACCTAAAAACAATCAATGGTTCTGCTTCAAATCCATCCATACTTAAAAAAGCTGGGGCTGACGAAACAGATATGATTATTGCAGTAACCCTACATGATGAAATTAACATGGTTGCTTGTCAAATGGCACACACATTTTTTAAAATACCAAGAAAAATTGCAAGATTAAGATCTGAAGATTTCCTTAATCCAATATGGAGAGACCTATATAATGCAGATAATATGCCAATAGACCTTATAATTAGCCCTGAATTAGAGGTGGCTAAATCTATTGAAAGGCAATTAAAGGCACCGGGCGCTTATGATGTTGTGCCTTTTTTAAATGACGAAATTGAATTGTTAAGCCTTCCAATAAAAGAAAACTGCCCTCTAATTGATACAAATTTAAATAGTATTCATGAATTATTTCAAGAAAATTTAAATAAAGAAAAAGATTTAAGGGCATCAATATTAGGAGTGAACAGGGGTGATAATTTATTTATACCAAAGAAAAACGATACATTAAAAAATGGAGATTTTGTTTATATTTTGGCAGATAAAAACCATATAAAAAGAACTATGAATGCTTTTGGGTTTGATGAAAAACCAATTAAGAAAATTATTATTATTGGCGGAGGAAATATTGGTTTTAATTTGGCCAAAGATCTAGAAAATAATAATTCAGAGATTACCACAAGTATAATAGAAAATAATAACGAGCGAGCAAAATATATTGCCGACCAATTAAATAGTACTTTAGTATTAAATGGAGATGGGTTAGATCAATCTATTCTTGATGAAGCAAATATAAAAGATGCTGATATGATGTTGGCTCTTACAAATGATGATGAAACAAATATTATAATTTCCGCCGTTGCAAGAAAAAACAACTGCGAGTCGCTGATATTGGTTAATAATTCTGAATATAATAAATTAAAAGATGTTCTTGGTATAAGCAAAGTAATTGATCCAAGGAAGATAACGGTATCTAAAATATTGAAACATATACACAGAGGAAGAATAGAGTCGGTATACTCAATAGGAAATAATCAGGCTGAAATGATACATGCTCAAGTATTGAAGTCATCAAAATTACTAAATAAGAACATAAAAGACTCAAGCTTGCCAGGTGGTATGAAAATAGGATTAATGAAAAAATTAAATCAAATTATAATACCTGATAAAAATACAATATTTGAAGAAAATGATGAGGTTTTGTTTTTGTGTATGACAAATGATTTAAAAGTTGCTGAGGATCTATTTAAAATAAGGGAAGCTTACTGATGTCAAAAATATCTTATGTGAATGGTGCATATTTTAATCATAAAGATGCAAGTGTTAATATTGAAGACAGGGGGTATCAGTTTGCTGACGGTGTATATGAGGTATTTGCTGTGCTAAATAAGAGAATAGTTGATTTCGATGCGCACTTAAACAGATTGTATAGGTCACTAAACGAAATATCTTTAAAGTCGCCTATTGTAAAGGAGGCTTACTTATTTCATATAAAAAATCTAATACGAAAAAACAATGTAAAAGATGGGTTAATTTACCTTCAGATTTCAAGAGGTGTAGCCCAAAGAGATTTTAAATTTCCAACAAACACAAAGCCTTCGCTAGTTATTACTGCTAAGAGTATTTCAATAGAAAACTACCATACGAATTTCGATACAGGAATTAAAATAAAAACAACAGAAGATTTACGATGGAAGAGAGTAGATATTAAAACACTTAATCTTTTACCGCCTGTTCTAGCTAAGCAGAAGGCAATTGAAAATGACTGTGAAGAAGCTTGGATGATTGATGCTGAAGGCTATGTAACTGAAGGTAGTTCGAGTAATGCATGGATACTTATAAAAGACGAATTAATTACAACGCCGGCTACTACTTCGATTTTAAATGGAATAACGAGAACATCACTTATAAAAGCACTAAAGAAGAAGAACATTAAATTGAAAGAAAGACGCTTTAATAAAAAGGACATTCAAAATGCCGATGAAGCTTTCATTACAAGCGCGACACAGTTTGTTATGCCTGTAGTAAAAGTAGACAAGACCAAAATAGGTAATGGCAAAGTCGGTAAATATGCCTATATGTTTAAGGATGCTTATATGGAGGCAATACAATTAAAATAAGACAAAAAGATATTAGTTTCATAGTTCATCCTTCATACAATGGGGAACCGTTATACAAATCAAAAGAATTAATTAATGAGATCGAAAATCTAGCTAACAACTTAAACATAGTTATATCTGCTAAACGAATTACAAAAATAAGAAAAATTAATGCATCAACTATGCTCGGAAAAGGTATAATAGCTGAAATACTTGACAATATAGCATCCAAAAAAATAAATCTTTTAATTATAAATTCTATTTTATCACCCAGACAACAGAAGAATTTAGAGGATAAATTAAAAATTAAAGTTATTGATAGAACAGGAATTATATTAGAAATATTTTCTAAAAGGGCTAAATCTAAGGAAGGAAAATTGCAAGTAGAGCTTGCTGATCTTATTTATCGAAAATCGCGATTAGTGAGAGCTTGGACGCACTTAGAAAGACAAAGGGGCGGTACTTCGTTTATCGGAGGACCCGGTGAACTTCAAATCGAATTAGATAGACGATTGATCCAAGAAAAAATAAGTAGAATAAAGATTAATCTTAAAAAAGTTAAAAGCCGAAGAAACCAACAAAGAAAACTAAGAAAAAAATCAAACTTTAAAACGTTTGCTCTAGTTGGCTACACAAATGCGGGTAAATCTAAGTTGTTCAGTTGCCTTACAAAAAAAAAGCAATCAAGTAGAAATGTGATGTTTGAAACTCTGGATACTAAAACTGGCAGGGTTTATTTAGGAGAGAATAAGTACATTGGTGTGATTGATACTGTAGGTTTTATTAATAATATTCCCACTCAATTAATAGAGTCATTCAAAGCAACGTTAGAAGAGTTAATTTATGCAGATGCTCTGATTAATGTGATTGATATATCGGATATTGATTATAAAAATAAAGAAAGAGTTACAATTAAAACCTTAAGAATGGCAAATGTTAGTGAGTCTAAAATAAATAAAATGATTACTGTCTACAACAAGATTGACCTAAGTCCATATAACTTATGTACAGAAAGAAATAATTTAATTAGTGCACTTACCGGCGATGGAATTGAAAGTCTCAAGAAAAGATTAATTAATTATTGATTAATTTTTTCTTATTATTATGTCTGTGTTATTATTTCTTAGAGAGACCTCGCTGAACTTATATGACCTATTTTCATCAACTAAAAATTTTAAATCAGATACATATATCTTATTTTCTTTAATCTTCTCTGGCTTATAACCTGCTATTTTTTGATGTGTGAGTGTACAAATATAGCTTTCATCAGTTATTTTTGGGTCTGATAGCTTTAAATCATATCTTCTTTTTCCATCGTATACTTTAATAGTTTTATTGCACCCATTAATGAATTCAAAATTAGTTATTTTGAAAAACATTGTGACTGGATCTACTGAATCAATTATCATAATTTCTGAAACATGAGTAATTTTTGAGGTGTCATAAGTTGGATTAACAGACACATCATGTATGACGTTATTTATATAAATGAATTCAATGATACGAATGAAATCATCTTCTTCAGTTTTTAGAAAATATTGATCTGTATTGAGTGAGTTATTTTGTAGTGAACCTAAGATATAGCCACTCGTAATTTTTTTATCAAAAAAATCAACAATTTTAGTGGGAGCTACGTAATATGAATATTCAAAAGTACTATCTACTATAGATAATTCTGTTTCTATTTTTTGCACCTCAACCTCGCCTAACAATGGAAGCTTTGCGTAAACAGAATAGTTATCGACTTTTTCTTTTGCTGGAGTGCTATTGATGATAGAAAATAGTATAAAAATTACGATAATGTTAAATTTTATTGAATTCATATACCTGTAAATAAATCTATTATAGAAATTATGCCATTAAAAAATGTTAAATTAGGAGCAAATATATCAATAGTAAATGAGTCTTTAGTCAACTTGTATGATTGTATAATAGGGGATAATACAAAAATTGGTCCTTTTGTTGAAATACAAAAAAACGTAATTGTCGGAAAAAATTGTAAAATCTCATCTCATACATTCATATGTGAGGGAG
>MDTA01140202.1_pt1 | contig 12393 bp, 8 predicted proteins | sample 811151 | NCBI WGS metagenome assembly MDTA01 (sample SAMN05326648, study PRJNA326480) | marine metagenome | isolation source: seawater | place: Indian Ocean: South | collected 2010
GCGTCTTCGTTGACGTCAGCTTGTTCACCTTCATCTCCACCTTCTCTCTGTCATCGTACTCGATCGGCGAGACGCCGGGCAGGTAGAATGCGCGCGCCGACGCAACGTGCACGAGGAGGAGCGCGATGCGCGCGCTGTCTGATGCCTTGGCCATGGGAGTGAGTTAGGCAAAGAAGACCGCAGGTAAGAACCACTGGACCAGCTGCAGGTCGCATAGGAATTCCGACACCGCGCGTACTGTAACGTACTGTAGCATTCCTTGTTGCTTCGTGCCGGCTCCGCCTGGACGAATGCGGTCCTCTGTTGCCGTGCGCACGGTGCCGTTGCAGACCTGCTTCGTGCGGCTCCCGCCCGTGCTGATCCGGCAGCTGCCACCGACGACCACGGCGTGCGCCTTTCGGCTGCGATGGCCGGCCGAGGCGCCCAACCGCACGGTGTACGTGTCCTGGGGTGGCGAGGTGAGCGCGTCCGATGCGCTCGAGGTGCCGAGCGCGCTCGCCGAGGCACTCGGGCTCCGGCTGCCCGTGCGCGTCGCGCTCGCCGCGGTCGAATTACCGCGCGCCACCTCCGTCGCCGTGCAGGCCGAGACCGGTGCCGACTGGGAGGCCATCCGGGCGGACGCGGCGGCGGTGGAGGAGCACGCACTCGCGCAGCTCGCTGTCGTCGCGGCCGGCCAGCGGCTGCCGCTCTGGCTCCGGCGCACCGTCTGCGTCTGGCTGCGCGTCACCGCGCTCGAGCCCGCCGTGGCCGCCGCGCGCTTGGGCCCCGGAACCGAGATTGTGGTGGCGCCGAGCCCGCCGTCGAACCGCGGCGCCGGCGGCGGCGGCGGCGACGGCGGCGCCGGCGAGTGTGCGAGGGCGCCCGCCGGACGCAGCCGCCGGCTGCGCGTACAGCCGGCAGGCGGCGACGTCGAGCCCTTCAGCATCGGCGTCGACGGTGCGACGATGCGCGCATGCGGCTGGCGTCCGTCGCAAGCGCTCCTACTGCGCGTAGACAGATCCGAAAGCGCCGGAACGGTGGCGGGGAGGCGCGGCCCGCCGTTTGCGGCGGTGTCACCGGGAGCGACTGCGGCCGAGCCGCCGGACGAGAGGCCCGGCTTCGCTTTCGGGCGCGTAGTTCTTCTGCCAGCGGCGACGGTGGCCCACGCAGCTCTGTCGCGCCCCGTGCTACGGCAGCTGAACGTGGGCGTAGGCGAGACCCTGCGCGTGCGCGCCGTGGCTCCGACAGGCGGCGCGGCTGAGGCGTGGGTCTGGCCCCGGCGCATCTCGGCGCACCCCGCACAAGGCGCCCCCCGGGCGCCGCCGCCGGCTGAGCGCGCCACTCGATGGCTCGCGGCGGCGGCGCGGATCCACGCCGAAGCGCACGGCGCGTCGCCGTCGTCTCCACCGCCGCCACTGCTGCTACCGCAGGGTTTCGCGCTCGAAGATGAGGACGGCGCGCTCGTCCTCCGCTTCGATGCTGGCTCGCCTCCCGACGACAGCGCGGCCGCGGCCGCAAGTGATGGAGCTCGGTGTCTCGGGCACGCCACCCTTTTCGCGCTGAGCGTGTCGGCGCTTGACTCGCTACAGGTTGTGGAGGGCGTACCGATCGTCCGGGGCACACGGACATCTGCCGCGGTGGGCGGCGTGGCAGGCCTGGAGCTGCTGCCTCCCGAGCACGGCCACGACGACTGGCGGGCGGTGCCGATGGCGGAGGCGCGCCGCGCGGCGGCGCACGTGCGCGCCGCAGCGGCGGGCGCTGCTGACGCGCCAGGTGGTGCGCGCTCGCTGATGGGCCTGCTCGTGCACGGCGCCTCGGGGGCTGGAAAGACGACGCTGGCCCACACCGTAGCTAGGCTCGCCGCCGAGACTGCCTCCGCGTCTTGTGCCGAGAGCGCCAGGGGGCGGTCCGCTTCGCCGCCGCTTTGGTGTGCGCGGTTGCCGCTCCGCCCTCTCTCCACCGTCACGCCAATGGCCGCGCTTGCGACGATCCAGTCGGCGCTGTGTGCTGCGGCTGCCCGCGCGCCTGCAATGCTCGTGCTCGACGATCTCGACCTCTTGCTGCCGGCCGCTGACGAGGCCGACGGCGTTGGTGGTGTCGTTGATGGGCTCGCGGAGGCGGTAGCCGAGCTTCTCGGAGTGCAAGCGCACGACCGCCGACGTCGGGCCGTCTGCATCGTGGCGACCGTGGCGGGTCGCGGCACGCTGCACCCTGCGGTGCGCGTCCCCGGCCTGTTCGACGAATCGCTGCTCCTGCCACCACCCAGCCGTTGGCGGCGCGCCGCGCTGCTCGGTGCGCTCGCGGCGCAGCGGTGCGTGCGCTTCCCGCCCGCGTTGCACCTTCACGTGTCGGATCTTGCGGAAGGGATGCTGCCAGGAGATGTCAATCAGTTGGTGACGCGCGCCGTGCTCGCCGCCGCCGCGCGCGCGCTGTCGCAGCAATCGCCCCCCGGCGCAGCACGTGGCGGTGGTGGCGATGCGGTGCGATTGGAGCTTTGCATCAACGACTTCCGCGATGCACTCGTCCACGTGACGACTGCAGCGGATTGCGCCAGCGGTGTCGTCTCGCCACACGACGTCGTTGCGGCCGCCGCCGCCGGCGGCGGCGCTGAGCACGGCCTCGCCGCCGTCGGCGGTCTCGAACAGGCGAAGCGTGCGCTAACGGAAGCGGTGCTGCTTCCGACGCGCCACCCGCGGCTCTTTGCTTGCGCGCCGCTTCGCCTGCGTTCAAGCGTGCTGCTGTACGGCCCGCCGGGCTGCGGCAAAACGCTGCTCGCCTCCGCGCTCGCCTCGGAGAGTGCGCTCCCGTTTTTGTCCGTCAAGGGCCCCGAGCTCCTCAACAAATACATCGGCGCGTCTGAGGCCGCCGTCCGCGATCTGTTCGCCCGCGCCACCGCCTCGCGGCCGTGTCTTCTTTTCTTCGATGAGTTTGAAGCCATCGCGCGGCGCCGTGGACAGGACTCGACCGGTGTCACCGGTGCGCTGCCGCCAGCGACCATTGCCCTTGCGCGAGGCGCGCGCTTGCAGGCTGTAATCTGCCGTGCCGAAGACACGCCGCGCGTCCGCCGCAGACCGCGTCGTCAACCAGTTGCTCTGCCAGCTGGACGGCGTCGAGGCGCTCGTCGGCGTATCCGTCCTCGCCGCCTCCAACCGGCCGGATCTCATCGATCCGGCGCTGCTGCGGCCCGGACGCCTCGACCAGAAGGTGCACGTGCCCCTGCCTGACGCGGCTGCTCGCACCGACATCCTCCGCGCGCTCTCGCGCCCGCTCCGCCTTGCCGCCGATCTCACGACGGCGAACGGCATCGGCGCGCTCTCCAACCGCACCGCTGGGCTGTGCGGCGCCGACCTCCAAGCTCTTCTCTACGATGCGCAGCTGGCGGCGATCGGTGACGCTAGGTCAGCGGCGAGCGCAGCGAGCGGCGTCGCCGGCAGCGCCGGCGCCGACGCAAACGGCGCTGACGACATCGCCGAGCCGCCGCTGAGCGCGGCGCACACGACGCAGCTCGTTCGGTCACGCGACGCGAGACTGCCGTGGCTGCACGCGCCCTCGGTCTGGCGGGGCGTGTTTGCCGACGCTGCTGGCGGCGACGGCGGCCATGTCGCGGTCGGATCGTGCGGCGGGCCGCCAGTGGTGGGCATGCGTCACGTGCTGGACGCGTTGGCGTCCTCGAGGTATTCAGTGTAGGGGTTCGGCCCATTCTCAAACATCGTTTGAGCGCAGCTTTACAGGACGGGAAAAGGACTCACAAAGTGTTCGGAGCTCCAGTCAGTATAATCTTTTACACTGGTAGCGCAAACGGCGTGCGTACTTAGCGCGAACAGCGTACAGCTCTTAGGAGTGTATCCTACGGCTTTTCTTTCAGCAGCCTGTACGGGTAGGAATTCGTCTTGTACAGTCTGCAGGTGAGCTCGACGTAGCCGCGCGCTCACACGTGCCGCCGGGCCTTGTGCTCCTGTGTCGATGTTGACTATCACCATCGTCGTCACGACGTTGCGCGTATTTGCGGCGGCTGCGAATCTAGCGGCGTGCCCGGGAACAAGCGCCTGCCACGATCGAAGCAACAGCGGGGTCACGGCCGCGCTTGCGCAGAGGTGCTCACCTGCACAAGCTACCGAACGGGAGCTGGCGGCGTGCCTTGCGCTGCGTGGTGGTGGTTCGATCTGGTCGTGGTTCGAGGACGTGCTGCGCAGCATTGGCCTTTTCTCGAAGGAGGGAAAACTCCTCGTGATCGGTCTGGATAATGCAGGGAAGAGCACGCTGCTCACTGTGCTCATGCGGGACGAGGTGGTGCCCCACGCACCGACGCACCAGCCGGTCTCCGACGTGATCAAAGTGGGCAAGATGAGATTGCGCGCAGTCGATATGGGCGGCCACGAGATCGCGCGTCGCATGTGGGTGCAGTACAGCCATGAAGCCGATGGCATCGTTTACATCGTCGACGCCGTCGACCGCGATCGCTTCACGGAGGCGGCGTTGGAGCTACACAAGCTGCTCGCGGCGAGCTCGCTGCCGCCGAAGACGCCCGTCCTGATCCTAGGCAACAAGGTCGACCTTCCGGGTGCCGCGCGCGAGGAGGAGATGTACTACGGCCTCGGGCTCGACGAGCTGTACCGCGCCGGAGACGGGTCGCGGCCGCTCCGCTTGTTCATGTGCAGCGTCTTCGAGCGGCGCGGCTACCTTGAGGGCTTCCAATGGCTCGGCGACCAACTGTAATATACAAACATGATTCTTCGACGATATAGGAATCATATTTTTTGTGCTGCGCTTTTCGGACGCGGGGAGCGCCCGGCCCTGTTTCGAGGCCGCGCGCCGCGGTCACGTCCAATCGGGGATCCGGTCGGCCCGCGCATACCTGTAAAACGTGCCGGTCGGCCTGCCCTCGGCGGTGTACGGACGGCCGTACGACTGGAGCGTGGCCTTGTCTGCAGCGAGCAGGTCCTTCTTCGACTTGTCGCTGCCAACGACCGCTTCGCCGGTGACGCGCGCGGCGAAGTCCTCCGGCTTCCAGTTGGCAAGGAGGCGGTGGCTCTGCCCGCAGCGCGCGTAGCTCGCGGCGTGCATCTCCTTGTACGGCACGCGCGCGTCGAAATGCGCGAGCACGCGCTCGACTGGCGTCTCAAGCGTGACTTCGACTCGCTCGTCCAGCGTGAGCACGCGTTTGATGTACTCCAGTGGGAAGTAACGCCCGGGGGTGAGGTGGAGCTGGTCGTGATAGTGCTGGTAGTTGGCGGGCGTCCACGGCATCATGATGCATTGCAAGTGCAGCTGGAACTGCGACGGCGGGAAGTTGCACCCGAACACGACGTGCGAGCGCAACTCGTCGAGTGTCGCGAGCGCCTCGACTCCGGCCGGTCGCAGATACTTGTTTCGCCAGGGCGGATGTCGCACGAACTGCTCGAGGACGCAGGCCCACGCGGCGTCCTCGAGCTTCTGCAGGAGCGCGAGGCCGGCGCGCGGATGCCGCAACAGGAACATCCAGTTCGGGATGTATTGGGTGGTGGGCACTACGTTCAGGTGGCACGGGGACAGCTGAAGTAGGTCATCGAGGACCAGTAGCTCTTCGGTCTGCTTGCGCACCGAGATTGTGAGCGGGAAGGGCGCCTTCGCGACACCGTACACGAAGCCCATGAAGATGTTGTGGGAGTGCGTTGTCTCCTGCGGGAGCTCCGAGGAGCACCCGTTGCACGAGGTCATTGTATTGCCGCATACCTTGCCGCACGCGCCGCACTTCTTCACGTTGTTCTTGAGGTGGCGCAGCAGGGCAACGTCGCCTGCGTTCGCCACCGCAAACTCGTCCAGTGTTCCCTTGAAGAGTGGGCGGCGCGCGTCTGCCCCCAGCGGCACGTGCGTGCCTGCGAACGCCGCCTCCAGCGCACCGGCGAGCAGCGCGCCATCGACGATGCCCGACAGCCCATTGTCGCCCTCCGGATCTACGTCGGGGCTCCGCCTTTTCATTTTTTCGGTGTGCTGTTTGCCTTGTCCTACATCGTTGAGCTAAATTGAGCTGCGTCTACGCAACAGTAAGCTGCGCTGAAATCATGTCGGCCTTCTGCTCGCAAACGTGCGTACAGCCGCCCTGCCACCCGTCGCTCGCGGCCCCGTCGTGTGGCGACCTCACAGTCAGCACCTGGTACGACTCCCACCTGAACCTGTATGAGGTGGAGGTTGGGCTCGACGACGCCGGCGCGGTGGAACCGGTTTGCCACAGTCTGACACTCGTGGCGGAAGACGGTGGTATCCTCGTGAGCAAGGTGTTCAGTGGGGAGGACGTCGTCTTCATCGCGACACCGCAGAACAAGCTGCTGGAGTGCGGCACGCCCTTCTACGCGCAGGCGGTCGTGTGCGAGGCTGTGGGCTGCACCGCCGCGGACCTCCACAACTGCTCAGCCACTCTGGAGCTGCAGGGCGCCACCGGTCCGTGCGCGAACCCGCCCGCGTCGCCGCCATCGCCGCCATCGCCATCGCCCGCGCCGCCGCCGCCCGCACCGCCGCCGCCCGCGGCGCCGCCGCCCGCGGCGCCGCCGACTCTGCCGCCGCCTGCAAGCCCACCCGCGCCGCCGCCGCCGCTGTTGCCATCCCCGTCGCCCCCGCCGCCCGCACCGCCTACGCCAGCGTGGCCCCCGCCAGCACCGCCGCTGCCATCGTCACCGCCGCCGCCATCGCCGCCGCCCGCGCGACCGCCGCCTGCGCCGCCGCAGCCAGCTGCGCCGACTCCCGTGCTGCCACCGCCATCGGCGCCACCACTGCCGCCGTCGCCGTCAGCACCGCCGCCGCAGCCGCCGCTGCCAGCGCAGCCGTCGCCTCAGCCGCCGCCGCCCGAGCCGCCGCCACCGCCGCCGGCGCCCTTCAACAAGGTGCTGTCTTTCGCACTCCCTGCGGATGTCGCCAGCAGCGCGGCGCTGCTGAATCGCTCTCTCGTCGACGGCATCTCGCAGGTCGCCCCCGCGTGACACCGGCTAGCCGCCCGTGCGCACTCGCCACGGAACTCGCGTGACGAGCGCGCTTTCCTACCGTTTCCAGGTGGTGCTCGCACAGATCCGTGACCTCCTCGGCGCAGTGCCCGACCTGCAGACGACGCCCGCCGGCGAGCTGCCCGTCGCCCTTGAGTACGCCGCCGACGGTGTTACGCCTGTTGGGTACAACGTGAGCCTGGTCTACGTGAGCAACGTACGTCAGCGGCGGAACCGAGCGCCGCCGGTTTCGCCAGATCGCAGGCCTTCCACAGTACCCACCCAAAACCCGCCTCTCGCGCCCCTCAGGATTCGTCAATGGTCGAGAACCTCGAGAAGTTCGTGTACCCCGCGCTCAAGGCGGCGCGCGCCCTCGTGAGCGAGGATCTCAAGAACGCTTTCGCCGTGCCGCCGCCGCCGCCGTCGGCCCCGCCTCCCGCCGCCCCGCCGCCCGAGCGGCCCCCACTGGCGCCGCCGCCCGCGCCGCCCGCCGCGCCGCCGCCGCCGACACCGCCGACGGCGCCGCCACCTCCGGCAACGCCGCCGCCGCCGCCGCCGCCGTCGCCAATGGCGCCCGCGCCGTCGGCGCCACCCGTCGCGCCATCCCCGGCGGCGCCCTCGCCGGCGCCGACGCTGGCGACGACGTTGCTTTCGACGCTTGGTCTCGAGGAGGATGAGACGCTTGTGGTCGGTTTGGGTGGCGCGTTCCTTCTCGGTCTGGGCTTCATCACCGTGCTGTGGCTGCGGCTCCAGCTCAACTTGTGCGGCCACCGACGACAGTCTGGCCGTGACTACGGCGAGCAGCTCGGCGGACTGAGCGGCATGATCAACTACACGCTGCTTGTGCTGTCTGTCGCCGACATTATCGTCGACATGACGGTCTGCCGCCGCCTCTTCACGCGCCGGTCCCTTTTCGTCACCGGCGCCACGCGACAGCTACCGAGCACCTGGGTGATGTGCGCGCAACTCGCGGCCGGCGACATGTCCGAGTGCACTGTTGCACGCAGCGTGTCGTATCTCTCGCTCGTATTCCTCGTTGCGCCATTCCTGCTGTCGATCCTCCCGCTCGTGAAAATCGTCCGCGCGAAGCGATTGATTGACGACAAGCGCTTTTCGAGCCATGCTGCCTTCTATTCATCCATCCTCTTCCTCTCGCTGTCGAACCTCGATCTCCTCCGGCTCATACCCTGGCAGACGCGAGGCCGCACCGGCGAGCAGAAGCGGCTGAAGTGGGGCGGATTTCCGTCGATGCAGGTGACATCCTCGCCGCCATCCGCCGAGCCCGCCCTCTGTTTTCACCGCAGTCCCGTCCTCGCAGGTCATGGTGCTCACGACGTTTACGACGCTCTTCGAGGACCTGCCGCAGCTCATCCTGCAGGTTTCGTTGGTGCTAGCCGCGCCCGAGCTCACGATCGAGCTCGCCGTCGCCCTCGGCCTCTCAGCTACCTTCGTCGTCTGGCGCTCAGCTCGGCTGATGGCCGCCATCTTGCTGCACCACAGCCGCCGGCGCATGCGCTCGCGAATGACGCGGAGCTCCAAGGAATTGTCGGTAATCCGTCATCCTTGATTAGTACAGAGCGTACAGAGTACTACTATCGATGTAAGTGAGTACTATCGCGTGGTAAAGTGAGTAGAGTCCGAATTAGGAAGCTTTGCAATAGGGCGCGATGCTCTCCCTCTTACTCCACGGGAATATCGATATGGCGCCGAGGCGAAACCCATTCTTGCCACCTTCATGGCAGCGCTGTGATGTTGCTACCACTGCGGCACTGCAGGCGGCAGCAGTGCGGCGGATGTGTGACACTGTCCTGCTACCTCCCTCGCCGCCAGCACGGGCGCAATGTCCCATCGACGATATGGACCAACTCACTTGCGCACGGCTATCGTCGCTACGCTTCGCAGCTGAAACGCTGCCAGCGGGCTCGGCCTGTGCGACGAGCGTTCAAAATCTTATCGCCGCGCTCTTGCAGGTGGAAGCGATGATGCCCTTGCATAGCTGCGCCCACTGCGTCGATGGGGAACTGCTCGCCGCCGAGCAGCAGCTGGTGACCGCGCTGCGTCGCGCCGACTCTTCTCTGAAGCTGCCCTCGCCGGCGGCCTCGGGATTCTCTCGCGCGCTCGCCGAAATGTGGGAGACCGCGCCCGCCCGAGCGTACGACCACCACCGTGCGGCGGGGGAGGGGGGGGGATCGGCGACCTCCCCCGGCCGGCGCGGGGGGGCGAAGGGCGGTGGCGTGAGCGCCATGCTGCTCGCCGTCGCCAACGGCGACCGGCCCACGCCTGGCGGCAGCGGTACGCGCGCCCTCGCGCTGCAGCTTCTTCGCGAGCACGAACTCGTGGCTGCATGCCGCATGTCAGTGGCGTCTCGAATCCGGATGGGCGCGGCGCAGCTAAAGGCGCTCGACCCGCGCGGGTTGGAGCGCGTCGAAGGCAACGCCCAGGCCATCGCGCTTGAGCTGCGCGGCGCGAGGGGCCAGGCGCGACTCCGACACGTGCAGTCGCGCCACCCGCCACGCAGTGTTGCACATGACCTTGCGGTCGAATTGCAACGGCTGCTCCGCTCGCCTCTTGCCACCCTTCTCGCCCCCTCCACTCAGCAAGCAGGAAATGGCCGCGCATGTCGTACCGACGCGATGCTATCCGCCGCATCTAAGCTGAGCGCCTTCCGGCCTGGACTGCTGCCTGAGCTGCCTCGGGGTATCTCCGCGACCGAGGGGGCAAATTGGCTGGGGCTCCGCCTGACTGGGCGGCTTGCAAGCTGCCCAGCGCATCCAGTCTTCAGTATGTTCTCAAAGGAACTTGGCGGCAACGTCGGCTCGGCCGATGGTAGCCTGAATGGCACCATTTCTGGCGAGTTGCGCGGCTCCGTCCGCGCCGTTGCCCGAGGGCCACACGCTAGTGGCCGAATTGTCGTCGACGCCTCCGACGCGGCGGGCGGCTTCCCCCTGCTCGGTGGTCTGCGGGGGGTGTGGCGTCTTAACGCGAGCACCAGCGAGGCTGATGCACAGCTCAACCCTCGCGACGCCCGCATCGGCGCCGGTGGTGTCGTCAGTGGTGACCCCATCGATGCGCTCCCCGGTGTCACCGCTAAGCGCGTGGCAATCGCTCGCCGGCGTGCAGCCCTCGCAAAGGAGGCGGCTGTGCTCCTCTCCACCCACGACCCCGAAAGCACAAGAGGTTTGCCGTCGCTGGAGAGTGGAATTGCAATTGCGGCGGCGAGGAATCCGGCCGCTGCGCTTGCGGCGGGAACCGCGCAGGTGAGCGCCTTGGAGGCGCTGCTCGAGGACAGCCGCGCTCTGCTGAAGGAATCGTCGGCCGCTCTCGCCGAAGAAAATGCGCAGCGAGAGAAGCTGCGCGATGAGTCGCTGCGTGAGTTCCTCTTACGTGCAGGGGCCGATGCACACGCGCGCGAGCGGGAGCTAATCGACTCGCTTCTCGGCGAGGCCGACGCGTGCGACCGCACAGGGAGCTTCTCGTGCCTGTGCGTGGACGAGTGTGGCTGTTACGAATGCGTGCACGCTGAGGCGCTTGTTCTGCATGACCTAATGCAACAGCCTCACCGTGCTGGGTCCAGTGAGTTCTCCATTGCCGACCTGTCAGCCTTCACCCCCCGCGCCGTCGTCGAACTTCTTTCAGTGCCAAAGATGGTGCAACAGCTCTTTGCTGCACGCGACGATGACACGATCGACGCTGACGTGCGCACTCATTTTATCTCTGCCCTTATCGCCTTCCGTGCTTCGTGCACGTAATCCCTCCCTTCACGAGCATCCCGCACGGCTCCTCAGGTACGATACGCTCTTCAACGGCTGCTCGGTTGCCTCGAACGACTGAACTGTACCGGCGACGATCCGCTGCCCGCGGCGTGCGCAAAGGCGCAGTGCGTGCTCAAGAGCACTACAGAGGTGGCGAACGAGTCATACGTAGCCGGCTGGATACCACGGCTCAACCAGACGGCGGTGTCGGTACCACTGGCGCAAGGCGTGATGGACGTGGTGAGAGTCGTCGAGGCCCAGCTGCGAGAGCACCTTGGAGTTGAGGCAGTTGCAATCGATGTAGAGTGGTCTGCCGAGTGCTCTGCCGACGGGAGCAATGATGTTTCGCTGTCGGCATTCGCTCCTGACGAGCCAAACGATCCGGTCAAGCCCCCGACCGTGCCACCCTCGTCGGGTATGGGCGCCGTCAGCCTCCTCGAGCTGCGCGGCGCCACCGACACCAGTACTATGAACAGCAGTCGTGCATCGCGTGGAAGCCCTATGGAAGAGGCGGGATTGGCAGTGGGCACGCCAACCTCGGTCGTGCCACGCACGCCGCGTTGTAGCAACCGGCGTAAGAGCGCAGGGGCGGCGCTGCCCAGCTTGACCGTCGGCGAAGAGCAGGAAGCTGCAGAGATGCGAATGCCCGATGACATGGACCTCTGCCAGCCCAAACCGCCACCTCCGCCACGTTCTCCCCCTCCAAGCTCGCCGCCGCCCATGCCATCGCGCCCGCCGCTGCCATCGGCGTCGCCGCCACAGCCGCCACGGTACCCATGCCCAACCCCAAACTTGCATCCACCAAACGGTCGGCCTCCCGCAGTGCGCCCGCCATCCCCGAAAGGACGTGCCACGCCGCTGCCTCCACCGCCACCACCGCTCCGGCACACGCGCTTGCCCCCTCCGCTTCCCGCCCACCGATCGAGCTCGCCGCCGCCATCGCATCCGTTGAGCACGTGCCCCGGGGATGGCTACGCGCTCGAGCTGTGCGTCGAGTCGGGGGAGGAATGCTCGGACTGCTGCCTCTGGAAGCCGCAGCCGCAGCAGGGCGTCGCGTCATGCGATCGGCAGCATCTCGTGGTCAGCTTCAGGTGGGATTGCGAGCTCGCGCCGAGGGATAACGCGACTGCATGCCCGCCGAGCTTCGAGCGGCACGCTGACGCCCACTCTGTCACCTGCGTGATGCGCGCCCCCTCGAACATCAACTCGCTCTACTGCTCTGGGACTGAAGCTCAGCGCGCCACCGATGTTGCGTCTCCCTTAATCCTTGGCTTCTGCTCCAGTCACCCGCCACCTGTGTGGCCTCCGGCGGCGCCGCCGCATGCACCGACGCCGCCTTCACCACTGCGGCCACCAGCGTCACCGCCGCCGCCGCTGCCACGCTCACCACCACCGTCCTTACCCCCGTCGTCGCCGCCGCCGCCGCCGCCTTCGCCCCCGCCGTCACCACCGCCGCCGTCAACGCCGCCACCGTCGCCGACGCCGCTGTCACCACCGCCGGCGCTACCACCATCGCCACCACTACCATCGCCGCCGTCACCACCACTATCACCACCGCCGTCCACGCCACCACCGCTGCCTCCACCGTTGCCACCGCCGCCATCGCCGTCGCCGCCGCCGTCGCCGACGCCGTCGCCGACGCCGTCGCCGCCGCCGCCGTCGCCGCCGTCGCCGTCGCCGCCGCCGCCGTCGCCGTCGCCGCCGCCGCC
>MDTA01213992.1_pt1 | contig 12390 bp, 7 predicted proteins | sample 811151 | NCBI WGS metagenome assembly MDTA01 (sample SAMN05326648, study PRJNA326480) | marine metagenome | isolation source: seawater | place: Indian Ocean: South | collected 2010
ATTAACATCTAGAGCGGTGACCCAAGATTGCACACATTCGAATTCGGGACGCATGAACGACTGGTCGGTATGTAGCCATGTATTACGATACCACCCTCTACGTGTTTTTTCAGGTGGGAAATGTAATGTTACTCCATCAAAAGAAGTTAATAGCTGTTCTGAAGGAGTCTTCCAAATATCTTCAAACACCTTAACAACCTTTGGATTTTGTCGTATATTCCATATAGTTTGGGTATGACCTAATTTCCAATGTTGTTGTAACATAGAGTGCATCGGTGCAAGTTCCCACCAGGTTCTCCAAGTAGATTCATCGGCGTGTTTAAATGGTGTAGGCATACTTTGAGTAATGTGTTCTAAGTCAGATATCATACCACTATACATATTAGAACACTCTTCTTCGTTTAATACTCCAGGTACGATAGCCACACCATAATTTAATAGATTTTGCATCACTTCTTAATTAGTCTTAGAGACATATTCATCGTAGCGGTACGGGGGAGTTTCCATAATTATCCATATAAAATATGTATAAAGACAATTATTAATCAAATTTTTATATTATAGATAATGATTTACATTACTCCATATCTATATCATCAATGTGAAATAAATATTCAATGGGTATGTTTTTATAGGTAAGGTTTTTATTGTTTGAACGTGAAAATACAGTTATAATTTGTTTAACTATTAATCCATGTTCTTCTAATTTAGTTGCAGTATCTATTACACTTTGACCGGAAGTAACAACATCTTCTATTAATATTACAGTATCTCCTTTACGGAAATTACCTTCTATAAGTTTTTTCGTACCATAATTTTTAGCTTCTTTTCTTAAAAATATCATGGGTATTTCATTTTTAATAGAAATATAGCTTGCAAACGGAACTGCACCATAAGGTGTACCACATATAATATTTAACTCTGAATTAATTATATCTCTAATTTTATTACATATTTTTAGGTTTAATTTTGGATAGCTTACTATTTTCTTCAAATCAATGTATATATTGCTTTTTTTATTAGATTTTAATGTATAGTCACCATGTTTAATTATTTCATTTTCAAATAATTCATTTATAATCATATTATATTTTAAACAAAATTTTTTAAGTAAAAATCGATTATAGTGTTATTCAGATATCTGTCTTCTTATTATAGGTTTTTGAATTTTATCAGAATGCTGTCTCAAAATCCCCTTAAATTTTTTTTTAATATTATTATCTAAAGAACGGCAAGCTGACACAAAATATACACAGGGGTGTTCTACTGTACCAGTTGGTAACATCTCAACTAATTTTGATAATTTAATACTCGTATTATGAAATAAATTCCACTGATGCCATCCATTTGTCCAATATTTTGGTTTTTTAGTTTTATAATCTATATCTGGAATAAATCCACCGTTGAATACATGTGCCTCTTTTAAGTGACCAGATTCATCTGTAAGAGATTCATTTGATGATAAGTCTCTGTTAGGCAGTGGATATATTCCTACTTTTTGATATTTAGATCCAATGCTACTATCCCATGTAAGTTCTAAATCTGTGCAGACCGTTTTTGAATCATAAATTGATATTTTATAGTCAGAGTTTTCTTCACTATATATTTTATTATATTCTATAATTTTTTTTATGTCATCTGGGTGTATTGACATGCTGGCCAGGTCTTTTTTATTAAGTTTTATAAAATCATTTACATGAGTTATACCATATGAATAAAATGTTTCAGTTAACCCACCTAATCCAATATCTTCTAATAATTCAGATATTGGCTTTTTAGTGAATTCTTTTTGGGATGTAATAAATGTTCTAAGTAATGCATGAATTCTATTAAAAATAGTATTATTTATAATATCATTTACATTTACTGCAGTGGTTCCTTCTGATAATTTTGAAAAAATTAAAGCAGGACATATTTTTCTAAAATTTTTACGTTGAATTAGACTTGTTTTCATAAAATCAGGGTCTTTTAATAAATTATCTATATCACTTACCAAGCTCTTTTCAGACCTGTCCAAATATATTATGCGCATTCCATCGGGTACATAAAATGTATTTATTTTGTTACGTCTTTCCTCAATTGTCCTATATAAACCGTGTGCACTTATAAAAAAATAAGATGAAGGTTTATCTGCAAAGTACAACGGTTCAGAACCGCTTTCCATATGTAATGCTCTTTTTTTAGCTGTTTTTATAAATTTTTTTAATCCCGATTGACTTCTTGCACTATATTTGGAAATATTGGGTATTGCATATTTTACAATATGTTTAGAAGGAACCGATTCAGATAACTTAAATGTATCTAATTTAATATTATTATATAACATTATTGGTGATTTACGGCCCGCTTTTTTTACTAAAACATTAGTCATACCTACTAAATTACCTTCTTTCCAGTTACCATCAAAAATCATTTTATTTTTATAATCAAACCACTTTCCTTTACCATGTGGTAGATTATTTTTAATATGACCTGTATATTTATCATTATTGTCAAATTCAATATCACACAATCCTTCAAGTAAACTATAACCATAATATTTTCCTTCGCACTCTTTACCATCACGATGCCACATTTTACCATATCCATCTATTCTTCCATTTTTAAATTGACCCTCATATACCTGTCCATTTTTATTAATAATTTTACCTTTCCCGTGTCGTTTTCCATTTACATAATTTCCCTTAAATTCACCATAAATACCCTGATTATATACTTCTCCATGAAGAAGATTATTTTTCCATTGACCCGTATACATATCTTTACTATTACTTAAAGTACCAAAACCATCTTTTTTTCCGTTTTTGAAGTGACCTATATATATTTCATTTATTCCTGTAGAATCATTAAATGTATATTTTCCAAATCCATGTGGTTTTCTATTTTCAATATGTCCTTCATAAATCTCAATATGTCCTTCACTTGTTTTTTTGAAATGTATAATTCCACGTTTTTTAGTTTGTTCGGTAATCTTAAAAGAATACTTAGGTAAGTCCATATATAATATATATTTAAATTTTAAAAATTACGGTAATATTATTTTATTGTACACATATATATATGATTTCCAGAAAAACTCCATTTAAAGGGTCACCAAGAAGGTCTCCTGGCCCTAAAGGGTCACCAAGAAGGTCTCCTAGAAGGTCTCCTGGCCCTAAAGGGTCACCTAGAAGGTCACCTAGAAGGTCTCCTGGCCCTAAAGGGTCACCTAGAAAGTCTCCTGGCCCTAAAGGGTCACCTAGAAAGTCTCCTGGTCCTAAAAAAGTTGAAACTCTAACTATATGTCAACCTTATCCCACGACAAGAGAATCACCCAGGAAAAAAAAAATAAGCGAAGTCAATTCATATGAATATCACTGTGGTGACAGTTTTGAGCAGATATATAACCGTTCTATCAATCAACGAAAATCTGATGAAGAAATATTGGAATTGGTTACAGTTGAAAAAAATTCAAATGATGTTTGTAAATTTATGGTTGAAGGTAAAGATGGTAAAAAAGAAATAAAACCTAAATCTGGAAGAGCTAATTTATTTAGTACAAGAAGCTGCATTGGGTATCACAATCACGATATAATTTCACAAAAAAACAATTGTAGTAAAATTTCTAATGATAGTTCTGATGATATTAAAAATTATTTATCAAGTTTAACCCCATATGGTCCTAAATGCACTAAAGAGCATATATATTCTTTTTTTGAAAAGTTAGCCAAATATACAATTTTAACACCAGAATCTTTAAAAGATATCCTTAAAGGTGCGTTTACTATAATTAGAAAAGATAGAGGTTTATTTTATGATATAATTACTGAAGACGGTACTTCACCACACATTTATATGGTATGTGAACGATTTAAAGGTAGTTCTCATGAAAGTAGAGGTCCACAATGTAGGACAGGCAGTGGTTCACTTAATTGTATGGATAGTACAAAAATATCAAGTAAATTTGATTTGCTTTTTGGTAAAACCGTAGATAAAGGTGACACATGGTTCCAATTTGAAGGAGCAAGAGGCACACTTAGAAAAGATGGTACAGTAAATATGGGTAATGTTGCCCATACAATGACTACTATTGATTATGCAGCACGCCGCGCAGCCAATTATGTAGCACACAAGGCTTCTTTAGGTTTTGCAGGTGAACAATTATTCCCAGCGAATGTAGGTCCTTGTGGACATAGTAAATTTAATGACGGTAATCCAATGTATTTAAAACTAAAAAAATCAATAAATTCTGGTTCAGGAAATAGACGAGGGAGAAGTAAACAACTCATTGAAATTAAAACTTAAAGTGATTAAAATATAATTATTTCCAGAATAGCTCATATGTTTTAAAGTTGTTTAATAGATGTTTGTATTGACTATCTATATAAATATCTAAATTTTGTTCTTTAATTAATGGCGAATTAGACGTCCACTGTTTTTCTTTGATAATACGGTTTAAATATTCAATGCGCCCATTTATGCCTTTAAATTGTCTCGATAATTTATTACGGCGAGTTTTTAATTTCCATTCGCACTGCATTGCTTCTGATTTTGTTTTAAACCCGTCTATAATACATATCGGGTACCAATTATTTTTTTTCTTTGTATATTTAGCGCCACCAGACAATATCCCATTATGTTGTTGCCATCTATTAAAAAAATCATTAGTCATGCCTATATAGTATAAATTTTCACATCTTATTAAGTAAACAAGATACATAAATATAATATTAGATTAAATTTTATTTATATATAATATAATTTAAATGAAAATTAAAAATCATTTAGATTCAAAAATTGAAAATCTTGAAAGTTATATCAACAATGATAGCGATGAGTTATCTTATGATGTTCTACAAGATTTATACAATTTAACTGGTGGAATGTCAGACGATGACATTGCTGATTTAACTCAAAGATTAGAGCGAATGAGATTAAATCCTAACAGTAAAACTGATTCATTTACTGTACCACAACCACAACAACCACAACAACCACCACAACCACCACAACCACCTCAATCACTTCTCAAACCACCTACATTTAATCTACCACCACAACCACCAGAATCACCTCAACCACCTATATTTAGTCTATCACAACCACATCAACCACAAGCTATGCATCAAGGACCTATTGATAACCCCGAAGGTAATGCTGCTGTTGATAGGGCTCATGGATCTGGAGCATCTGTAAACAAACCTGATTGTGTTGAATCTAAAAATATTGATGGTACATTACAAAATTATATTGAAGATTGTTGGGAAGATGATATTGTACATGCAAAAATAACTTGGGTTAAACATAGACATAACAAACTTATTGGTTCTTTATCTAAAAATCTAACTCCTTTAAAAAAAATACTTCTAGAAATTTTAGATACTATTCATTATAGAAATGATTTTGGTGATTATGATAGCCCAGAAATTTCCACAATGGATACAGAAATTATTGAATATGGTGGAAATTCAATTACATTACTTACACTCATAGAGAATATGTATAATGCAGTAGAAACACATGAAATTGAAAATATACTGACATTCACTTTTAAAATTTACGAAATAGATTTAACTCATAGAATCGAAGAAATAGTAAGTCCATTATTTGTTTATGCTATATTTCAGAGTCAATGTAAACGTCATAAAACTGAAGACCATTGTAAATTAGATAAAAAATGTCATTGGAACAGTACAGATAATAAATGTGGATGGAAATATCAACCAAGTTTAGAAAGAGATATTGTTGAAGCAGAAGAAATAATCAATATTGAACAATCCATTAAATTTTTTATTATAGATGAAGATGAATTTTTAGAAAATGCTATATTGAGTGCAAATCCTTCAAGTAAAAATATGATAATAAGTAAGTTTGTAATATATTTGGATGATAATCTTAAATTAACAAAGTTTAAAGTTGATAAAAGAACAGTAGATGGTTATGCAAAATTAATCAAAATTGGTACAGAAGACTCACTTGACGTAAATTTAATAAAGAAAAAACTATTTTTACAAATTTTTGTAGGTAAAATATCTGATTATTTGAAAATATGGGAACAAAATATAACATTATCAGAAGATAAATCTGAAAAAGACAGACATAACTTAAAACGATTACAAATACTTATTGAAAATTTAACTAAATTCGATAGTTTCTGTAAGAAAAATGAATGGTTAATAGACAGTATATATAAAGATCGCCTATCAAGTTATATTAATGTATTAAAAAATATTAAGTTAAATGTCGAAACTGATTATGAGGTATACGGAAGTTACGAAGATTGGATTAATACATTTATAGTACATTCTTTAAACTGTAATTTACAGTTACAGTACAATATTAGATATGGTATTATTGCATATAAATTGGTTGCTATGATGCGTAATTTATTAAGAAATCATCCAACACTATTTACACAAACAGGTGGCATGGGGGAAGATAGTACTCTATCAGGAACAATGACAATGACACTAGATAGGGTTGAAGATGTTAAAGAAGCACTTCGACGCAAAGAAGGTATCCCCGAGGATCAAAAAAAATTGATTTTTGGATATAATGGTCAAATATTTCTTCCAAAAAATCCTAATTATTCCAAAATTGAAGCACAACATATAGCTCAAAAAGAACAAGCAATTGAAGAAGTCAAAAAATTATCATCCGAAGAATTACGTCAGAAAAGACTTAAAAAATTGGGTATGATTAAATCTGAATTTGAACCTCAACCTCAACTTACACCAGAACCTCAAAATCTTGAAAGTATGTGTAAAGATATCGAAAATATTGTAGATCCACAAATATATGCTAAAATAAGAATTTTAAAATGTGGTACAGTAACTGAAGCAGATATGGAAGATATTACAAGGCAATTCGCAAATTTATCATTGCATCCTAATGAAGTTAAAAATGTAGATGAAGTTAAAAAAATGGTAAAAAAAATAACAAAAACACAAGAAACTAAAGTTAAATCTGAAGTAGAATCTGAAGTAGATTCAGAAGAATCATTTGGTCTTGATAAATTATACAGCGATGAAGACCTCAATACTATATCTAAAGTAACTGAAATTGATAATAAAGATGCACCACTCGTAGTGACAATTGTAGATGAATCCGCCAAAAATGAAGTATCAATTTCACTTGATAACAAATTTGAAGACTATGGCCTTGCGGATTTATTTGCTCCTACCGAAGAACCACCTACTCCTGTTCCAGCTCCGCCTCAAGCTACAAGTGCTGCCCCTGTAGTTCAAGCTATCAGTGCTGAACCCCCAGCTCAAGCTATAAGTGCTGAACCCCCGGCACCACCTTCTGATGTTCTTCTTCCTAAAATTTCTATTATAATAAGAGAACCACCATCTGACTTTGGTGTTCAAGAAATAAGAGAATTACCACCTAAACCTGAAAAATCCGAAGAACCTAAAAAACCCATGTCACGCTATCAAAAACTTTATGCTTTGGCTAATAGTGTAAGTAACATGGTTACATCTTCTCTTGATATAATGCATCCATATAACGGTATAATTAAATATAAAGACATATTAATAAAGACATATGAAGCTCCAAGAAAAGATATAGCACATTTTTTTGAATATATATTGAAAGGTCTTAAACTGGTAATAATTGAAGTTCCACGATTATGTTATAATCTTATTCAATTATTACTTGTGTCATTGTATGATTTTGTTAATACTGGTATAATTAATGTTGAAACTTTTTTAAATAATATATATCAAACTATTTCAAAATATTTTGTTAATACAATTGGAAAAATATCAAACATGTGTATTGTAGGTATTTTTACTTATTGTATTCCTGCAATAACAGATTTATATAGATATTTAAGATATAATATTGTTCCAATACCGCTCAAGTTTATAGAATTATCAAGAGATAAATTTGTTACTTCTATAAAAAAAATTAATACAGCAATGGAAAAATTAGGTACATATTCTGAGGAGTTTTGTAGCTATATATATGTATTATTATTAGAAGCTAAAAGGTTTGCTATTTATAATATTGATAATATGTGGAGTTATATTACAACAAAAGCCTTGAATACAATTGATACTGTTATAACTGCATCCGGCGAATTTGCAAATAATTTAAGAGAATTTGCAATTAATAGTTATCAATTAGGCCAAACTGTACTTATATTCATTTTCAGTTTATTACAATTGATATATAATTCTATACCATTTGAACAGTTACGTATTATGAGACAAGCGATTATTAATAGTTTTATAAGTGGTATAGGTAGTGCTACTGGCATATTGGTAACATTATTTGATGAATTACCTACAGATTATTCAGCTCTAGATCTAAATGACGAATTTGATTATATGATGGAAAACATGCCATTAGAGGATGACTATATTTTAACAGAAGATGATTTAGAATTAAACACTGATGGTGAACCTAAAATATTGGACAAATTTATGTTTGCATATAATAAGAGTAGAGAAAGTTGGAGTGGACATCAAGGCCAAGGAAGAAAAATTATTAAATGGATTATTAAAGCAGGCGGGGAATTAATAAAATTTTTCGGTATTAATGCCTTAAAAGTTTTATACAATGTTTTAAAAGGAATCGTATTTATGGTAATCTATTTACTTAAATTATTTCAATCTTTCGGAATTAATGTAATAAGGCCTTGTATCACTTTCATTATAAATCTTGCAAATGTAATATTAATACAGACATGGGATACTATAGTTAGTGGAGGTAAGGCGGCATTTATATCGGCTAAAATGATAGGCGGTTTAATAGTTTTATTATGTAAAAATGACCTCTTTAATACAGAAAATACTAAACAAAACTTAATACAAAATTTGGGAGAAATTATGGGTGTTGCACGAAACTGGGGTACAGGAATTATATACAATCTTAGTTCTACAAAAGCAGATTTAATAAATGTGTCTGCAAGTGCAGTAAATTTTTTATATAGTTTCTTAAGTACATTAACTCAAGAAATAGAAGATTCAAGGAAAAAAAGTAAACAACCATTATCCTATATAAACGAACCTCCACCTGAAATCATTACAACTGAATCTATAACAGAACAACGATGTCCTTCTCTTGCACCACATTATTGTTCAATAGATACCTTATTTAGAACATCAGTCGGAAAAGGAAATGTATCGCCATGTGTCCGTAAAAGCTCAGACTGTAATAAAACTTATTCACAAGTGCAACTTTCAATTGGAAAGATGATTGAATCATTTTGGTCAAAAAAATGTACATCCAAAATATTTGAAACAGGTGATTTATGTACAGATGATGAACATCAATTATATTGTCCAGCTTCACATCCTACATTTTGTTCATCTGATTCAGAATTCAGAAACAACAGAAGAAAAAAGCGCCGTTCTTTGGGTAATCGCGCTCCATGTGTAACTGAACCTGATCATTGTGATGAACCCTATGAAATTGTAAGTAATGCGACTACAGACCGTAATACTAGTAAAAAATGTAAAGCTGGTTTAGAAGTAGACCAGCGTGGAGACCAATGTCATAAAGACTAAATAAAATAAGTTAATAAATTTATTATATTTAGATGTCTTTTTCTCCTATAATAGTGGGTTATTCCATCTCAAATTATCTAACCAATTAATTAATTGAATGCGCTCGGATATGTTTAAAAGAGCAATAGATATGTTAACATCAATACATCTATAATCTGAAATAGAAAGTTCAGACAAATTTTCAATGTAATTGATAATCTCGGTATCAGATTTTACATGATTTTGAATAGGTCTTTTAAAAATATTTATAAACCTTGGCTGATACCCATACATTGTTGGAAGGTTATCATTTAAAAATCTATAAATATTATTAGCAAGCCAACCCATTGCATCTGCTTCGTATTTGTAGTCTTTTCTATAATTTTTTTTAAGATATGCTTCTGTTTTCTTATATGAACGGACATCTTCACATAATTCTTTAGGTTGAGGACTATAGCTATACGAAATTATTTTTGAAATCACTTCATCTGGTAAAAGAGCAATGTAGTTTATCATTGGGTATGCTTTCTAAGATTAATACATCAACAATAAATTAAAATAAATCAAATTTTATAATCCATACATAGTGTACATGTTAGATTAGACCCAGCTGATAACATATCCATTTTCATCTCGTCTTACTTTGTAAGGGTCTATAAATATACAGTTATCTGGTAGATTATCATTATTAATAAATCTCATTAGATTTTCACGTTGAAGATATGCTTGTCCATCTTCAGTATCCAATAGTTGCATTAAACTTGCAGCTCTATTTTTATTTTGGTCAATAATATACATAAGTTGGTGTAAAATAAGTTCCCTATTTCCGAAGAAATTGTGTGGTACTACATACCTTCCCATAAATCCATTTTGCGCAAGAACTCCTTCGGTAATACCATGCCCAAGTGTTACGCAAATTACTCCATCTGAAATAACATGATAATTACTATTAAGAACCAAGTTATATACAAAATTCGTTTCACAATCAACAACCCTGCCAAGTTTACTTGCCCATTTGTAACATGGAGATGGACTTGCACCAAAATCAATAACTGGATGGTTAGGTGTTAATTGAGCCAATCCTCTTTCACCAAGCATAACAGCCTTTACTGTTCCGGTTCTTACCGGTTCACGAGTAATCCACTCAACTGTTGCATGAGTAATTGACCTTGTTTTAATACTGTATGAAGCTACAACCATTCCTGGTCTTAGATTCTGAATTAAACAATCGGAACCATCAACAAGAGTAATTACACTATTTTTTACCCAACAGGTCGAGTTTCTATTATTAAAATTATTAGCCATACTTCTAAAGGATATTGGTTCAGATGAATTATAAGTTGGTGTAGGTGGTGGCATTGTTGCAAATATATCATCTAATTCCTTTACTTCTTCATCAAAAGCATAAGAGCTATAATTATTCAATACTTTATCTTTAAAATTCCACTGATGCATCATTTCATGACCTCGCAGAGTCGAATAAAGATATGCCTGTCCCCATTTGTTGAAATATTTTGGGTCAAATGCCATACCAATTTGTCCTAAATTATTATCATTATAGAAACACTCTCTTGATAGTTCTATATTCCTACTCCTAAAATTATTTGTATTTAATAGTTTAATAAGAGGTCTCATGCTACGAATAATGATGCTTTCTTCAAGTACTTGACAAAATTTAAGTCTATCAGAATGAGGGTCATTATCTCCAAGGTCTAGATCTAAATCACCACTACCATAAATTTCAGCAATATCATTTAACAAACTTGAAATTCTTGTATTTTTTTTCAGTAGAACATATTGTGGAAAAATACGCGTCAACGCAGGAACAATATGCGTTATTTTATCACGGGATTGATTTGTTATAGTTTCACAATCAATTTTAGGACACTTATCAGGATAGGTAACAAACGCCCAAGCAAGCCACCTAATAAATACGTTAGATATCATTGATTCGTCACTTCCAAAACTACAAACTCCTCCACCTGCTCTGGCACTTTCAATCATGATGCGGTGGCTCAAATTATGTCCATAACCAATCATTGAAAATGAATTAAATTTGGGATTATTCCTAAGAATATTTACATACTCCTCCGGATTATCAGACATAATAATTCCCTCACTATCAGTGGGTTGACCGTCTGTAAGTATGACCGCAATATTATTTTTATCGGGTAGCATCAAACTAACAAGTTTATCCATTGCTGTAAGTATGTTAGTTGTAAATGTAGGTTTCATTGAATTAATACGTTCCCTAAGACTTGATAATGTATTGATAGTAACTTCTTCTTTGTCTGCCAAAACCTGTGCAGTGTGAGAAAATGCTACAATAGTCACACTATGAATAATATTTTCGGCTTTTTGGGCGAGATAAATTAATAACATTTCAACATTATATTTAACCAAATCCAGTCGCGTAAGGCCCAAATCTTCATTAACAAGTGACCCCATTGAACCCGAGACATCACATCCTATGAAAATTTGCATTGGATTATTAATCGGAGTATCTTCAATAAACTCATTTTTAATTGAAATTCTTGCAAGATGACCGTGCTGTGTTGATTTAGATTCAATATGATAAGGTGAAATTAATTTTGTTTCCTCGGCAGATTGAACTTCTTCCTGTGTAATACCCGGTACCAAAGGTGGTGAACTTATGATTGATTGTGTATTTTCAATATGTTCAAGTAAAGCAAAATTTTTAGGAAAATCATCTATTGATTGAATTTGGAATATTTTACGACAAATTGGACAACTAAAATTAATTAAATTATTATACAAACCTGACCTATCTATTATTTTCCTTGCTGCGGCATTGGAAATAGTATGACCACATGGAATTGATATGGGGTAATTATCATTTGTGTAGTTTTCCAATGTTACAGGACAAGACATATTCAATTGTTAATATAAACAA
>MDTA01215655.1_pt1 | contig 12390 bp, 7 predicted proteins | sample 811151 | NCBI WGS metagenome assembly MDTA01 (sample SAMN05326648, study PRJNA326480) | marine metagenome | isolation source: seawater | place: Indian Ocean: South | collected 2010
CAAGAATAATGTTTAAGTTTAAAGAATTAATTGAAAAAAATTCTGACGAATTAACAAAAATCATAGTAAGTGAACACGGTAAAGTTTACGAAGACGCAAGAGGTTCATTAATAAGAGGTTTAGAAGTGGTTGAATATGCTTGCGGTATTCCTCAAATGCTTAAAGGAGAATTTACAGAAAATGTTGGATCAAATGTAGATAGTTGGTCTGTTCGTCAACCCCTTGGAGTATGTGCGGGGATAACTCCTTTTAATTTTCCAGCAATGGTTCCTATGTGGATGTTTCCAATGGCTATTGCATGTGGAAATACATTTATTTTAAAGCCTTCAGAAAAGGATCCATCTTGCTCGATGCGTTTAGCTGAACTTTTAAAAGATGCAGGGTTACCTGAAGGAGTTTTTAATGTTGTGAATGGAGATAAAGAAGCTGTAGACGCTTTAATAAACAACAGAGATGTAGTTGCAATGAGTTTTGTTGGGTCAACGCCCATAGCAAAATATATCTACGAAAATTGTGCTAAAAATGAAAAAAGAGTTCAAGCATTAGGCGGAGCTAAAAATCACTGCGTAGTAATGCCTGATTGTGATTTAGACCAAGCTGTAAATGGGTTGATGGGCGCAGCATACGGATCTGCAGGAGAAAGATGTATGGCACAATCTGTTGCAGTCGCAGTCGGAGGTATTGGAGACAAGTTAGTAGAGTCTCTTGCTAAAAAGGTTGAGGCTTTAAAAGTTGGTCCGGGTATGGACAAGCAATCTGAAATGGGACCTTTGGTTACAAAAGAGCATCTAGCAAAAGTAAAAGGTTATGTTGATATTGGAGAAAAAGAAGGTGCAAAATTAGTTGTCGATGGTAGAAACTTCAAATTACAAGGATATGAAAATGGATATTATTTAGGAGGATGTTTGTTCGACCATGTCAAAAAAGAAATGAGGATCTACAAAGAGGAAATATTTGGACCTGTGTTATCGGTAGTGAGAGCAAAGAATTTTGATGAGGCTTTAAAGTTAGTAAACGATCATGAGTTTGGCAATGGTGTAAGTATATTTACGAGAGATGGAGACACAGGAAGAACATTCTCTAATAAAGCAAAAATTGGAATGGTAGGAGTAAATATACCAATTCCTGTGCCAATGGCATTTCACAGTTTTGGGGGATGGAAAAGATCTTTATTTGGAGATCAGCATATGCACGGCCCGGAAGGGGTGAGATTTTATACAAAGCTTAAAACTATAACATCAAGATGGCCGTCAGGCATGAGAACTGATCCAGAATTTGTAATGCCAACAATGAAATAATTAAAAGAAAATTTATGAAAAAAAAAATAACCCTAATTGGAGCTGGGCAGATAGGCGGTACACTAGCTCATCTCATAGCTCTTAAAGAATTAGCAGATGTGGTGTTGTTTGATGTTGCCTCAGGTATCGCAAAAGGAAAAGCCTTAGATATAGCTCAATCTTCTCCAGTAAATGGATTTAATATAAACTTATCAGGCACTGACAATTATGAAGATACTAAAAATTCTGATGTAATAATCATCACAGCAGGTGTACCGAGAAAACCTGGTATGACTAGGGATGACCTTCTTGGAATAAATCTTAAAATTATAAAACAGGTAGCTGAAGGAATAAAAAAAACATCTCCTAACGCATTTGTAATATGTATAACGAATCCTTTAGATGTTATTGTAATGGCACTCCAAAAATATTCTGGTTTGCCAAAAAATAAAATTGTGGGAATGGCAGGAATTCTTGACTCTTCAAGATTTATTTATTTTTTATCTCAAGAATTAAAAGTCCCAGTACAAAAAATTAAATCTTTTGTTTTAGGAGGTCATGGAGATAGTATGGTAGCGATGCTAGGATCAACAGAAGTTAATGGAAAAAAAATCACTGAACTAGTTAAAGAAGGAAAACTTTCTAAAGAAAAATTAGATAAGATTATTGATAGAACTAAAAAAGGTGGTGCTGAAATTGTAAAATATCTTGAGAAAGGGTCTGGATTTTACGCACCAGCAGCGTCAGGTGTTGAAATGGCAGAGTGTTATTTAAAAGATTTAAAAAAACAATTACCTTGCGCGGTATATCTTAATGGTGAATATCAGACAAAAGATATATATGCCGGTGTACCAGTAATCATTGGATCAGGAGGAGTTGAAAAGATTGTTGAACTAGAATTATCTTCAACTGAAAAAGAGAATTTTAAAAAAAGCGTCGAGTCAGTAAAAGATCTTTTTGCGGCAGCAAAAAAAATTGATCCTTCTCTTTAATTGTTTTTTCTTAAAACTATTCTTCTTCCCATGCAAAAGATATTTGGAAAAAATTTTACTAGTACTTTATCAATTACATGCAAAATATTTAGAAAAAAATTATTCATAGGTATAAATTTTGTCTTTGAAGTTACTCCACCAGAATTCAAAAAAATTAAACACTCAGTAAATTTATCGTATTCAACATCAAAAAAATTTCCGAGATATTTTTTAAAACCTTCCTTGTCATCGAAAATTAAATGTGGAACTGCAATATTGCCGTGCCAAGCATCGTTCTCATCACTTTTAGGATTTTTCTCGTCCCATACATTTAATGTAAAATCAAAACCTTCATGTTTCATTATAGTTGTAGCTAGTTGAAACATAATGGAGCAGTGAGATTCAAAAATAATCAATTTACCATTCTTTTTCAAAATTCTATTCATTTCTTTAAAAAATTTTATTGGAAAGGGTATGTGATGTATCATGTTGGAAGCAATTACAAAATCAAAGCTGCCATTATCAAAGCCAGTATTTTGAGCGTTAATATCTTTATAATCCAAATGGTCATCATTGCCTAAGTCAGTTAATTTAAAGTTTTGATTATTAATGAAATCTCTCGCGAATCCAGCTCCAGAACCAACTTCAATGCCTACATCTTCCTCCTTTATAAAATTATTCATCCAAGAAAACCTTTTTTTTAACAAAAATCTAAGATTTTGATACTTTGCAGAATAATATAAATCTCTAGCTTTTTTAGTATTCGCTATAGAATTCATCTTATTTTCATCGCTTGAAAACTGAATTTTTTTAAAAATTTTTAACATTAGAACTGGTATATTAATTTAAAATAACTAATGTTGAGTTTATATTATTAAATCTCATCTCTAAACATGTTTTTAAAAAAAGAAAATTTTATAACAGAAGCTTTAATATTATCAGGAATTTCGTTGTATGCTTACGTCTTAAATTGGTATAGCGGAAATATAGGAGTAATGCCGATCGACTCTTTTGGTTTTTTTGATACAGGCTATAGTATAACTCAAGGACATCTACCAATCAGAGATTTTTGGATTTTTACAGGTTTAGTCGTAGACTATATGGGAGCTATATTTATTTCTTTTTTTGGAAACAATTGGAACAGTTATATAGCTCATAGTTCTTTCATGAATATCGTGGCTACTATTGGATTATATTTTTTTTTAAAACAATATAATTTAAAAATATTTCATAGGATATTTTATTGTTTAAGTTTTGCTACACTTTGCTACCCTGTTACTGGAACACCGTTTGCTTACCTACACGCATATATTTTTTCCTTACTTTCAATTTTTTGTTTAATAGTAGCAATTAAAAAAAAAAATAAAGTATTATGGTTTATATTTCCGTTTTTATGCCTTTTAGCTTTTCTCTCTATGCAAACGCCCACAGCATACATTTTGGTAATATTACTTGTATTTCTATTATTGCATTTTAAAAAGGAAAATAATTTTAAGAACTTAGGTTTTTTTGCACTAGGTTGTATTTTAAGTATATTATTATTTTTCTCATTCATTTTTATTACCAAAACACCGATAACAAATTTTATTTATCAATACATTCTATTTCCTCTAACTATCGGAGAGGGAAGATTAACTAGTCAGGAAATTGCTTACGTAAGCTTAATAGATCAAATTAATTTCAAAAGGTTAATAGGAGAATTCAAATTGATTCATATTTTTCTTTTTCCTTTGACCTATATCGCAATTAGAAAAATAAATTTTAATAGTTTAAATCATAACATTTTAAATTTTATAATTATATGCTCAACTCTCGCATTTTTATTTAACCAACTGATTACAGCAAATCAGATTTACATATTTAGCTTGATACCAATATTGGCATCTGTTTTTCATATAAATCTAATAAACTTAAAAGTAAATTATAAATATATTTATATTATTTTTTTTATAGTTTTATTTAGTACCACTAAATTTCATCTAAGATTTAATGTCGATAGAAAGTTTCACGATTTAGAAAATGTGAATAAAATTAACGCTATTAAAGCTAATAAAATTCACGAAAGTTTTAATAATTTAAAATGGATTAGTAAATTTGATGATCCAGAAAATGAATTAATTGTAATTGAAAAAGCTATGAATGTTATTAATAATGATCAAAGAACTAAATCATTATTAACACACTATCAATTCATAGCCACTTTTCTCGATGAACCTCTTTACTTATTAAATAGATGGTATTTATGGGATAATAACACACACCCAACCGAAAATCATAAGTACTTCAAATTTTATAAATCAATGATTAATAAGAACATTAAAAAAAATAATATAGAGGTGATTTATTTGCTAGGCCAGAATAATGAGATACTTTTTAAAAATATAGAAAATTACTTTTCAAATATCTGTTTTGAAAGTAAAACAATAATTGAAAAAAGATTTTCATCACATAAAATTGTCTCGTGTTCGTAATAACCTAGACTTTTTATCTAAGAGTTTAGCTAAGTTTTTTCAATAGTTATATATTGGGGTTAATAATATAATTTTTTCTTTCGTAATGGATTAATTTAGATTTTATGATAGTAATATCAACTAAAATGAATATCCATGAACATCAAGCAAAGGAAATCTTAAAAGAATTTGGAGCCCCTGTATCAAAAGGGATAGTTATTTTTTCTACTAATGAAATTAGAAAAAAAATTTCTTCTTTGAAAAGCAAAGAGTTTGTTCTTAAAGCTCAAATTCATGCTGGCGGAAGAGGAAAAGCAGGTGGAGTAAAATTGATTAAAGATATTAATAATCTTGAAAAGGAAGCTGAAAAAATGATGGGAAGGGTTTTAGTGACACATCAAACTGGACCAAAGGGAAAAGAAGTTAAAAGACTTTATATAGAGGAAGCTTCAGATATTCTAAAGGAATTTTATTTATCTTGTTTAATTGATAGAGAGACATCAAAAATAGCTTTTATAAGTAGCACAGAAGGTGGAATGGATATTGAAAAAGTGGCATCTGAAACACCTAATAAAATTGTTACAATTAAGATTGATCTGAAAAAAGAGGGACCTAGTAAAAAAGAAATTGAAAAGATAATTTCTGTTTTCCAATTAAATGAAAAACAAAAAAAAATTGCGTCTAACTTAATTAATTCGCTTTATGAAATTATAATTCAAAAAGATGCAAGTTTGATTGAAATTAACCCCTTAATTATAACAAAAACAGAGGAATTAATTTGTCTTGATGCAAAAATGAATTTTGATGACAACGCAATTTTTAGGAGACCAGATATACTTAAACTAAGAGATTTGAATGAAGAAGACCCTGCTGAAATTAAAGCAAGTAAACATGATCTAGCTTATATAAAGCTTAATGGAACAATAGGTTGTATGGTCAATGGTGCAGGACTAGCAATGGCTACTATGGATATAATTAAACTTTACGGTAAAGAGCCAGCTAATTTTTTAGATGTAGGAGGAGGAGCAACAAAAGAAAAAGTTTCTGCTGCATTTAAACTCATTCTATCTGATAAGAATGTAAAAGGAATATTAATTAATATATTTGGAGGGATAATGAGATGTGATGTTCTTGCTCAAGGAGTCGTTGATGCTGCTAAAGAGATAAATTTATCAGTTCCTTTAGTAGTTAGATTAGCAGGAACAAATTTCAGAGAAGGGAAAGAAATATTAGATAAATCAAATTTAAAAATTTTATCTGCTTCAGATCTTAACGACGCAGCAAAAAAAATAGTTGAGGCTATAAAATAAAGTGTCAATATTAGTAAATAAAAATACAAAAGTAATTTGCCAAGGGTTTACTGGAACGCATGGAACATTTCATTCAGAACAAGCTCTTAAATATGGAACCAAATTAGTTGGAGGAGTTACTCCAAATAAAGGAGGGCAAAAACACCTAGGTTTACCAATTTTCAACACAGTTAAAGAAGCAAAAGAAACAACCTCAGCAGATGCTACTATGATTTATGTGCCTCCAAAATTTGCTGCAAATGCAATTATTGAAGCTATTGAGGCAAAAATCAAATTAATAGTTTGCATTACTGAAGGTATACCGGTTTTAGATATGTTGAAGGTAAAGCAAAAATTAATTCATAGCAATTCGAGATTAATCGGTCCTAATTGTCCAGGCATCATAACACCTGAAGAGTGTAAGATTGGTATTATGCCAGGCAACATTCATAAAAAAGGGTCAGTTGGAATAGTTTCAAGATCTGGAACTTTAACTTATGAGGCTGTTGCTCAGACCTCAGCAAATGGAATGGGACAATCTACTTGTATAGGTATAGGCGGAGACCCTATAAATGGAACAAATTTTATAGACTGTTTAGATCTTTTTCTCAAAGATGATGAAACTAAATCAATAGTTATGATCGGTGAAATAGGGGGCACCGCAGAGGAGGAAGCTGCAGAATTTTTAAAAAGAGAAAAAACAAAAAAACCAATGGTTGGTTTTATTGCTGGTTTAACAGCCCCACCTGGAAGAAGAATGGGGCATGCAGGAGCAATAATTTCAGGCGGAAAGGGTGGCGCAGAGGACAAAATAGATATAATGAAATCAGCCGGAATAACAATATCTAAGTCACCAGCAGACATTGGAAAAACGCTTTTTGAAAAACTTAATGGTTGATTTTGATAAATTTATGTTAGAATAAATTTCTAATGTCATCATCAAATAATAATACTATATTCAAAAAAACATCTTTTCTAGCAGGAAATAATTCAGAGTTCATTAATGAATTCTATGCAGATTATTTATCCGATCCTAGTTCTTTACCAGACAGCTGGAGAAAATTTTTTGATGGTCTTAGCGATGATCAAAAATTGATATATGAAAATTTAAAAGGGCCAAGCTGGTCCCCAGAAAAAAAAATTAGAGTTCCTATTTCCAATCCAAAGGAAAAAATTGAAGAAAATATTTCTGATGAAATAAATTCAAAAAACGTTAAACAATCAACAAAAGACTCTGTTAGAGCAATTATGCTTATAAGAGCTTATAGAATTCGGGGTCACTTAATAGCAAATTTAGATCCGCTTTCTATACAGATGAAAGAAGAGCATCCAGAATTAAAACCTGAAAGCTATGGATTTAAGAAAAGTGACTACAATAGAAAAATATTTTTAGATGGAGTTTTGGGGATTCAATACGGAGACCTTAATAAAATTTTAGAAATTTTAAAAAGAACTTACTGTTCAAATATTGGGTATGAGTTTATGCATATGGGCGATCCAGATGAAAAATCTTGGATAAGAGACAGAATAGAGGGACCAGAAAAAGATATAGTTTTTACAGAAAACGGCAAGAGAGCAATATTAAATAAAATTGTTCAAGCAGAGGGCTTTGAAAAATATTTACATGTCAAATTTGTAGGTACAAAGAGATTTGGCTTAGATGGAGGAGAGTCTTTAATACCAGCATTAGAACAAATAATTAAAAGAGGTGGAAATTTAGGAGCGAAGGAAATTAAAATAGGTATGCCTCATAGAGGAAGACTAAATGTTTTAGCTAATGTAATGGGCAAATCATTTAAAGCAATATTTAGTGAATTTTTCGGAAAGTCTGTAAATAGCAATAAAGATTTTGAAGGAGACGTAAAATATCATTTGGGAGCTTCTTCTAACAGAGAGTTTGATGGTAATTCTGTTCATATAAGTTTGACTGACAATCCATCTCATTTAGAGGCAGTAAATCCAGTTGTACTCGGGCAAGTAAGAGCCAAACAATTTTTTCATAAAGATAAAGAAAGAAAAAAAGTTATACCCGTGCTTATGCATGGGGACGCGGCGTTCGCAGGCCAGGGAATTGTTGCAGAGTGTTTTGCAATGTCAGGTCTTCCTGGACATAACATAGGTGGAACAATACATATAATAGTTAATAATCAAATAGGTTTTACTACTGCACCAAGATTTGCAAGATCTTCACCATATCCTTCTGATGTAGCAAAAATTGCGCAAGCACCGATCTTCCACGTCAATGGCGACGATCCAGAGGCGGTGGTCCATTGTGCAAAAATTGCTACTGAATATAGACAAAAATTTAATAGAGATGTGGTAATAGATATGGTTTGTTACAGGAGATTTGGTCACAATGAGGGCGATGAACCATCATTTACACAACCAATCATGTATAAGAAAATTAAACACCATCCGTCTACACTTTCAATTTATGGAAAAAAACTTTCTGAGGAGGGATTAACTTCCGAAAATGAATTACAAAAAGAGAAAAAAAATTTTAAAAATTTTCTAGAGCAAGAATTTATTTCATCTAAAAATTATAAGTCAGAATTAAAATGGTTTGATGGAGCTTGGTCGAGATTTAAACCAGATTTAGGAAAAGATAAAAGAGGAGTAAGTGGAGTTGAAAAAAATAAATTGATAAATATTGGTGATAAGATATCAACAGTGCCAAGAAATTTTCAAGTTCACAGAACTCTAAAGAGAATATTTGATTTAAGAAAGGATATGATTAAACAAGGCAATGCAATTGATTGGTCAACAGCCGAAAGTTTAGCGTTTGGAACACTTTTGACGGAGGGTTTTTCAGTGAGATTATCTGGTCAAGACTCAGGTAGAGGAACTTTTAGTCAAAGACATGCTGTTTTAAGAAATCAAGAAAATCATGAGAGATATATTCCTCTTAATAATATTTCTGAGGGACAAAAAAATTTTGAAATTATCGATAGCTTACTTTCTGAATTTGCAGTTTTAGGTTTTGAATTTGGTTATTCTTTATCAGAACCCGAAACTTTAGTTTTGTGGGAAGCTCAATTTGGTGATTTTGCAAATGGGGCGCAAATTATAATTGATCAATTCATCTCGTCTGGAGAGTCAAAATGGGGAAGAGCAAGCGGATTAGTATTGTTGTTACCCCATGGGTATGAGGGGCAAGGTCCCGAGCATTCTTCGGCAAGATTAGAGAGGTTTTTACAATTATGTGCTGGAGAAAATATCCAAGTGGTTAATTGCACCACGCCATCAAATTATTTCCATGTTTTAAGACGCCAAATGCACAGAGAGTTTAGAAAACCATTAATTATTATGACACCTAAGTCACTTTTAAGACATAAGAAGTGCGTTTCAAATATTGCTGAATTTACAAAAAAAAGCACTTTCCATAGAGTTTTAGAAGATGATGCCTATTCAAAAGTAAATAATTTACTCGAACTTAAAAAAAAAGATGATCAAATTAAAAAAGTTGTGATGTGCTCTGGCAAGATTTATTATGATTTAATTGAAGCAAGAGAGAAATATAAAAACAATCAAGTAACGTTTGTAAGAATTGAACAACTATATCCTTTTCCTGCAAAAACCTTAGCAAATATTTTAAAAAGATATACAAAAGCAAAATTTATATGGTGTCAGGAAGAACCAAAAAATATGGGTGCTTGGAATACTGTAAGAAATTATATAGATCGAACATTAGAAATGGTAAATTCTGGTGATAAAAATGTAAAATATGTTGGTAGAAAGGCAGCTTCTTCAACTGCGACTGGAAATTTCAATAAACATCTTGCACAACAAAAAGAAATATTGGAAAAGATACTTAAAGATTAAATGTCAGAGAAAATTACAGTCCCTACATTAGGTGAGTCAGTAACAGAAGCTACGGTATCTAAATGGTTAAAATCCCAGGGAGAAAAAGTTTCAGCTGATGAACCGCTCGTAGAATTAGAAACAGATAAAGTTAATGTTGAAGTTCCTTCACCAACTAGCGGCGTTTTGGGAAGTATCGCTGTAAAAGAAGGAGAGACTGTAAACGTTGGGTCTTTGTTAGGCACTGTTGAAAATTCATCAACTACAAAAGAAATAAAGAGTAATGACACAATTAAATACAATCCACCAAAAAAACAAAACGAGGAAACTAAACCCAAGGTTTTTGAAGAGAAAAAAATTTCCAAACCTAAAAAAATAAAATCAAACGTTGGTGATCAATCGGTGCTTAAATTAGACGAGGAAGAACCATTAATTTTAGAGGAAATTCATGAAGAAAAAGTAACCAGTATGTCTGAGAAAAAAATTTCTCCTGCTGCGAGAAAGATGGCTAGCGAAGCTAAAGTTGATCTAAAGAGTGTAAAAGGAACCGGAAAAAATGGTGTAGTTTTGAAAGAGGATATTATGGGTTTGATGGGTTCCAAGCCTGCTCCGTCTGAAAGAAAAATTAAATACGGTCCAGAAGAGCGGGTTAAGATGACAAGACTAAGACTGACTATTGCAAAAAGATTAAAAGAGGCTCAAGAAAATGCTGCGATGTTAACGACTTTCAATGAGGTTGATATGAGCGAAGTAATGAAAATGAGATCCCAGTATAAGGATGAGTTTCAAAAACAATATAATGTAAAACTAGGCTTTATGTCTTTTTTTGTTAAAGCATGTGTGATTGGTCTTAAAAATTATCCAGCCGTGAACGCAGAAATTCAAGGAGAAGAAATAATTTATAAAAATTATTATAATATAAGTATCGCTGTTGGAACTGATAGAGGTCTAGTTGTTCCAGTTCTTAGAGAAACTGATGAAATGTCCTTTGCTGATATTGAAAAAAATATTGGAAACCTTGGCCAAAAAGCTAGAGAGGGGAAAATTACTATTGAAGATTTACAAGGAGGTACTTTTACAATTACTAATGGTGGAATTTATGGTTCGATGCTATCAACACCAATTTTAAATCCACCTCAATCAGCAGTTTTAGGTATGCATAATATTATTGAAAGACCTGTTATAATTGAAGGTAAAGTTGAAGTTAGGCCAATAATGTATCTTGCTTTATCTTATGATCATAGAATAATAGATGGTAAAGAAGCAGTGTCTTTTTTAAAAATAGTTAAAGAGTCCTTGGAACAACCAAAAAGACTTTTTTTAAATATATAAAATGGAAAACAATTTTGATTTAGTTGTTATAGGCGGTGGTCCAGGTGGATATGTATGCGCAATAAGAGGTGCTCAGTTAGGATTGAAAACTGCATGCGTTGAGTCGAGAGGATCTCTAGGAGGGACATGTCTTAATGTTGGATGCATACCCTCAAAAAGTCTTCTAAATTTATCAGCAAACTTTCATAAAGCAAAAAAGGACTTTAATCGGCAAGGTATAGAAATTGATGGTATTAAATTAAATATTGAAAAAATGATGTCAAATAAAAATAAGTCTATTCAGGTTCTTACAAAAGGAGTTGAATTTTTATTTAAGAAAAATAAAGTAACTTATTTAAAAGGAAAAGGGGTTCTTTTTTCTAAAAATGATATTGTTATTTACGAAAGTGAAAATAAAAGAACAAATATAAAAAGCAAAAATATTGTAATAGCCACAGGATCAGAAGTTGCCTCTTTACCTGGAATTGATATAGATGAAAAAAATATAGTTTCATCTACAGGTGCCCTTTCTTTTGACAAGGTCCCAAACAAATTAGCAGTAATCGGAGGTGGATATATTGGTTTGGAAATTGGTTCTGTTTGGTCAAGACTTGGTTCTGAGGTGACGGTAATTGAGTATTTAGACCATATAACCCCTGGTATGGATAGGGAAATTTCAAATGAATTTCAAAAAATATTAGCTAAGCAAGGCATAAAATTTAAAATGGGATCAAAAGTTGAGTCAGTAAATAGTAAGAGTAATTCTGTTATGATTAAATATGAAAATGTAAAAAGTTCAAAAGTAGAAACAATTGAAGTTGATAAAGTTTTAGTTTCAGTTGGGAGAAAACCGTATACAGAGGGTCTAAACTTAAACAAAGTAGGAATTAAAAAAGATAGCAAAGGACGAATAGAGGTAAATAATAAATTACAAACTTCAATTGAGAATATATATGCTATAGGTGATGTAATTAAAGGTCCGATGTTAGCTCATAAAGCTGAAGAAGAGGGAATAGCCGTTGCAGAAATATTAGCTGGCCAAGCCGGCCATGTAAATTATGACGTAATTCCTGGAGTAATTTATACATCTCCAGAAGTCGCAACAGTTGGTAAAACCGAGGAACAATTAAAAGAAGAAAATAAATCTTATAAAGTTGGAAAATTTCCTTTCCTTGCAAATTCTAGAGCAAAAGTAAATAACGAAACAGATGGATTCGTTAAAATTTTAGCTGATAGTATGACAGATAAAGTCTTAGGAGTTCATATAATTGGTCCTCATTGTGGTGATATG
>MDTA01028147.1_pt1 | contig 12387 bp, 10 predicted proteins | sample 811151 | NCBI WGS metagenome assembly MDTA01 (sample SAMN05326648, study PRJNA326480) | marine metagenome | isolation source: seawater | place: Indian Ocean: South | collected 2010
GTTAATAATTATTGCGCATGCCCTTGTAGCTCAGCTGGTAGAGCAATTGATTTGTAATCAATAGGTCCGCGGTTCGAATCCGTGCGGGGGCACCACAAACTGAAAAAGAAACGATAGATTTATTAAATTATAAGAGATAGATATTTATATAAATGTCAACATCAATAATAATTCCTGCAAGATATGGCTCAAGTAGATATAAGGGAAAACCGTTGGCTAAAATATTGGGCAAAGAAATGGTGTTACGTGTTGCTGATATTTGTAAAAAAATTAAAAATGTAAAGGTTTTTATTGCAACAGATAGTAAAAAAATATCAAATCTTGCAAAAAATAATGGGTACAATTACATACTAACATCTACCTCTTGCTTGACGGGAACTGACAGAGTAGCAGAAGCCTCAAAAAAAATTAGATCTAAAATATACATTAATGTTCAAGGAGATGAACCAACAATAAAACCAAGAGATATTAAAAAAATTATTAAAGCTAAAAAAAAATTTCCAAACCATGTAATTTGTGGCTATGATAAAGTTCATGACTTTGAAAATCCAAAAAGTTTAAATATTCCTAAAGTAGTAGTTAACTCTAGAGGTGAACTAATCTATATTTCAAGAGCTTTAGTTCCTGGAGCAAAAAAAAATAATCAAAATATTCAATATCATAAACAGGTCTGTATTTATGCGTTTAACAAAAGGCAATTAAAAAAGTTTTTTTCTACTAAGAAAAAAAGTGAAACTGAGAGTATTGAAGATATTGAGATTTTGAGATTTTTTGATTTGAATGAAAAAATCAAAATGATTAAATTAAACTCAAATTCAGTCTCCGTCGATGAAATTTCAGATATAAAAAAAGTTGAAAGACTATTAAAAAAAACTTTTTAAATAAAAATATTCAATAAAATAATTGGGTATTCAATATATGTTAATTGAGTATGCAGATTTATATAATTAATATATATATTGTTTATTAAGAGAAACTTTTATGAGTTTTCTATTTGGTATAAATAATGAGATATTAAATTCTGAGCTTCAAGTTGCTCGTTTTAGAATTAAAGATAAAGATTTAAAGAAATTTTTAAATCTAAAACTTTTTAAATGCTATCCTCAAAATAATTCATGGAAAATTGAAATGCTGGAAAATCAAAAAAAAAATGATTTCTTTTATATTTTGAATAATGAGGAGATATCCAATAACAACATTTTTTTTTTATCAAATGAAGATACCTTAGCTAATTTTAATACATTTATTTTAGAAAATTACAATATAGATGGAGCATTACAAAGAGCAAACTTCAAAATATATTTGAAAAATGGTGGATTTTCTTCTTATCAATCAGACTATCCTTTTGAATTAACAACAAAAAAAGGATCTGTAGTTACTTCTGTAAATTCTTTATTCAATAGTAATGCGGATATAAATTATATTTTTTTTAGAAACATATTTTACAAACCAATAGAGGATAAATTTAATTCATATCTTGTTGATTATAAAAATAAAAAAATTTTAATGAAATATGAATTAAAAACTAATAATTCAAATTTTATTGAAATTGAGAAAAAATTCATAAAAGATGGAATTTTTTTTGTTACACAAGAATATATTGGTATTCCAATGTATGTTTCTATTAAGAATAATTTTTTATCTTTTGAACATACTCACCCACTTAATGCATTTTTATTAAACGAGGATAAATATGTAGTTGCCTCAAATTTAAAAAAGGAAATGAATGAAATCATATATAAAGAAGATAGCAAATAGTGATATTGGAATAAAAATAAGAAACACTCTTAGTTTTAGAAAGGTGTCACATAGTTTTCCAACTAGCTTAAATCAAACAATAACTGTCAGTGATTGTTTTTTATGGAGAACTGATAATGGTTATAAAACAATATTTAAATTCACTGATTTTTTAAATCTTTTTTATAAAATTAATGATTCATGGGTAGAGATACATTTTTACTCTAAAGATAATAGATTCATTAAAAATGTTAAAATTGAAAATCTTGATTTATCTAACGAATTTCATGTTTCAAGCGAATTTTTAAATAACATCGAAGATTATGGATTATTTTATATTTTTCATCATGTTGAAAAAAAAGATAAATCTGAAAAAAATTTATCTGTAAATAATAGATGCTACGTTGGTTACTCTCAAAATGATAATCTATATTCTTTTGTACACGGTAATGTATGGGCTAAATCTAAATCAATTTATCCATCTAATTTTAGTACTACAGATATGGTTAAGACATCGTTGATTAAAAATTTCCACTATACTATTCAAAAATATTTTAAAGATTATGATAAAAATGAATTATTTTTTGCTAACCCAACTACAAAAAAAATTAAATTTTCTGTAGAAGGAAAAAATTTTAGTTTAAGACCAAACTGTGTTAATTTAATCAATATAAAAGGGCCAATTATAACTATAAATTCAAACTGTGCACTTTTGAGACCAACTGTTTTTAGCTACAAAGATAATTTTGTAGATGCTCATCATGCTTGAAATTGATTTGTAATCAATAGGTCTGTTGTTCAAATTTATGAGAGTGAACTACCAATCGATGTGTTGCTAAAGTAAAAATATATAATTGACATGAGTAAAATAATAATTAATTTAATGTTGTATTGAATCGTGATGGGGAATAATGTGCAAATCATTAACTGTTCCTGCAACGGTAAGTCTTTTTAAATAAAGAATAAGTCCGAGTGCCATCCAATATAGTCCGCTGTTGAATGAAGGCCAGGAAAAGTCTAGTTCTACAATTTAAAATTAACATCGGCATAAATAAACTAATTCCATTATTTGGAATTAAATTAAAATATTGATGTAAGATGTTAAAAATAGTTATATTTATTTATTATTTATTATTTTCGACTTGTTTATTCTCAAAAGAGACACCTGTTATTGTTATTGCACCAAGTAAAAAACCACAATCTATATCAACAGTTGGTACAACAGTAGAAATTCTTGATGAAAATTTTTTCAAAAATTCTAAAGAAATATTTTTAGGAGACGTATTATCAAGTAACAGTCCTAGTATTAACTTTTTTCAAAGCGGTGGTCTCGGTACATCATCAGCAATTCAATTAAGAGGTTTGCCTAAAAGATATTCGACTGTTTATATCGATGGTGTAAAAATGTCAGATCCATCAAGTGTATCAAATGACTTTGATTTTAACCATATTCTCACTAGTCAAATTTCAAGAGTAGAAATTTTAAAAGGGAATCAAAGTTCAGTTTACGGTAGCGGTGCAATTGGAGGAACCATAAATATATTTACTAAAAAACCCAAACAAGGATTTCATAAAGACTTGTACTATAATACTGGATCAAATGGTGTGCAAAATATTTCTGGGTCATTTTCTGGAGCAGATGACAATAATAGCTTCTACTTAGGTTTAGAAAGATTTCATACAGATGGAATTTCAGCAATGATGCATAATGATGAAAAAGATAGATATAGAAATAACTCTATTATAGCTAAATATGATTATATATTTCCAAATAAATTAAAGTTTAAAAGTAATCTAATATACGCTGATACATATCTCCAGTATGATAAAGAAATTGACAGCGCAACTGCAACTCATGATGAGGAAGTAGATGAAACGCAAGCTTCATATAACATGAGTTTCATTTATGATGTAAATAAAAATTTTACTAATAGCCTTACATTTTCGAACACTTATATAAAAAGAATATATGGAGCTACTGAAAATAGCGGTAATGCACTTCAAGACAACTACTATGGTGATAGATATGCTTTATCGTATACAGGGAATTATAATTTTAACTTAGATAACAGTGCTGTTTTTGGAATCGAGAGAGAGGATGATAAAATAGGTTATAATAAAGATTTATCAGGACAAATTGATAAACATAATTATGTGACCTCAAAATTTTTTGATATCCAAAGTAGAATTAATAATAATACATATATTACATTTGGTTCAAGGTTTGATGAACATTCTATTGCTGGAAATGAAGACTCACATAGAGCAACTTTTGCATATTTACTTGATAACAAAAGCTTAAAAATTAAAGGTTCATATGGAACAGGTTTTAGGTTTCCATCCTTATATGAGATGTTTTTTGTTTATGCAGCTAACTCAAATTCACTTAAAAGTGTGAAAGCTGAAAATAGTAAAAGTTTTGATTTTGGTTTTGAAAAATTATTTCCAAATTTAAGTTTTGAGGCTAATTATTTTAATATAAAATACCATGATGTATTAGAAGGCTGGAAAACCGGAAATAGCTCAGGAACATCATATACTACTCAAAACATGCCAGGCAAGGTAAAATCACAAGGTTTAGAATTTATTTCCAAATGGTTTCCAAATGATTTTATAAATTTTGGAGTAAATTATACATATACCTCAACATACGACGGAGCAGAGCAAGATGATCCAAATAAAAACTCAAGTTATACGAATGCACAAATGGTAAGAGTTCCAAGACATTTAATAAATATCAAAACTAATTTTTCATTACCAAATTATGATAATTTAGATTTTTCTCTTAATACAAAATGGTCTGACATGGCTAGGGATTATGGAAATGGAAATAGAACGTTTAATGATGAACGAACCGACGATTACCTTTTGAATGATTTAATAGTAAATTATAGTTTATGGAAAGCTTATAATTTTCATTTAAAAATTACCAATTTGTTTGACGAGAAATACGAAACTGCAAGAGATTATTCGCAATTAGGTAGGTCATTTAATATAGGATTAATTAGATCTTTCTAAATTTAGAAATTACTTTGTATTGTTAAAAATAATATTATAATAAAATTCATGAAATATTTTAAAATTTCACTTGGTATATTTGTGGTATTAGCTGCAAGTAGATTTGTTCCTCACCCTCCAAACTTTACAAGTTTATTAGCTTTAAGCTTTTATGTACCTGCTATTTTAGGATTAAAATTTATACCAGCTTTGATAATAAGTTTCTTAATTACTGATTTAATAATTGGATTTCACAATTTAACACTTTTTACTTGGGGTAGCGTAATTATTATTGGAGTTATTTCTAAATTTTTTTTGTTAAACATGAGTTATAGAATTTTTGGTTCTTTGTTGGGAGCTTGTTTGTTTTATTTAATAACAAATTTTGGTGTGTGGTCGTTTGGCTCTTATGGCTATAATTTTGAAGGGTTAATAGCTTGTTATACTCTGGCTCTACCATTCTTTGGAAATACTCTTATTTCTACTTTGATATTTTCATCATTAATAGAGTTTGTTCTAAATAAAAAAGAATTGTTTAAAAAAATAAATCTTTAGACTGCTAAATTAATCATGAAGATCTGATGCAGTTTGACTTTTTCTATAAGTACTATCAAACTCTGCACCTAGTCTTTCCATCATTTTTTTTCCTTCATCATCGTCTTTTTCAGCAATTTTAATTTCAGACCATCTATTTTTTGGAAACTTCGTGTATAAACTAAAGACCTTTGCTATATTTGAAATTTCGTTTTTAGTTATAGTAGGCATATTAAGCATGCTTGCACTTGTATTTGATAAAGAACATATATCTTCATCTTTAATATAACCTTTCTCAATAGCATAAGTTCTTAATGGTGTTCCGTGATATGGAGCAAATATAAAAGCTCCAGTGGCATCAATATTGTCAGGAAGTTTTCTTACAAAATTGATGGTATCAAATATTAAATCCCTTGTTTCGTCAGGCATTCCTATAATACTATTCGCACAAGAAGCATATTTATGTTGCGATGCTATTTCGAAAGCACGTATTTGAACATCATCTTTTACATTTCTTTTAAGGTAATTTCTTCTGTAATCATAATTACCATGCTCTATACCAATATTCATCCTCAACATGTTCATTTCTTCAAGACCAGCTGCTCTGTATTCATTTATAGTCTCAGCTCTTGTATTCATCCAAAAAGGAATTTTGTAGTCTGAATATAATTCTTTTAATTCGTCAAATTCTCTATTTGACATTGCTAAAAATGTATCAACGACAAAATATATTAAATTTGGGTCATATTTTTTTACTAAAAAATCCAATTCTTTTCTCATTCTTTCTATACTTTTTTTTCTATGAAATTTACCACCAGTCTCTGATTTATATTCTACGTTATTTGAAGGTGAATTACAGAAAGTACATGTGTAAGGACATCCTCTTTGAGTTTCAAAACCTACTGCACGCCAAATTTGTCCTTGCATAGGTCTATATAAACTACCTTCTTCAAATAAATCCCAGTCCGGGATTGGTACAGTGTCAATATCTACAGGTGCTCTCATGCTATTTTTGTAAATATTTCCATTTCCTTTTATTGTTAAATTTTTTATTTGGTCAATTCTGCCTCCAGAACATAAAGCATTCGCCATTTCTACAACTGCTCCCTCTCCCTCTCCTCGACAAACATAGTCAACTAATTCGTTTTTAATAACTTTATCAGCTGCATAAGTGGCGAATACTCCTCCAAACAAAGTTTTATAATTTCTTTGTTTTTCTGGAATAGATTTAAGCAAATCAATGGCTAAAAAATAAGTACTTTCAAGAACTGATACCAAAATTAAATCAGGCTTAAAAGTTTCGATTTTTTTTTGAAAATCTCTGACAATTCCGCTTTTAGGTTTGACTCCTTTCTCATGCCACTCTTTGTTATCGTATTTATGTACATTTCTATTATCTACTTTTTCTTCGTTGGTATTTTTACCCAATGTTAATGAATCAATATCTTGATAATATGTACAATCAAATAAATCTAATTGATAACCTTCTCTCCTTAGTAGTGCAGTAAAGATCCCAATAGATTGAGGCATTAAGGCACTCATATGTAAATTAGGATAAAATAATAAAATTTTAAAATCTTTTTTTTGTCTAGATTTGAAAGGAGATTTAAGCATATATTGTAAATAAGTTTTTAAAATTGTTTAAATTTTATTTTTTTTTCATAACAACATTCTTATACCTTGATATACACTCGTTTGAATGACAATCAATAAAATATTTCCAAAAATTATGTGGGTAGTTATCTAAAGATTTATAGTTTGTTTTAATCTGATTTATATCTCTCAAAATCAAATTATCTGGCAATGAGTCGCTTGCGTCAGCTTGGTCTAGTAAAAATACTTTAAATCCCAGAACACCTAATTCAAAGCATAGAGAACTATTAGTTCCAATTACAATTTTACGCAGCGGTCCGTCCCTAACAGGTGAATTTTCAATCAAAATATTTCCAGGTTTAAACCATCTACTCACAGGGACTCCATTATCTATAAGATTTTTATATATTTCTAATAATTCGATATTACCCTCCTCATAAAATTTGTCTTGAAATATCAGAGTAACACCATCTAGTGTAGGTTTTTCATTGGGCAGATCTGGTTTGCCTATTATAAAAATTTTTTCATCTGTAAATTTTCTAAAAATATTTTTATTATATTCTCCCCACACTAATATATTTTTACAAACTGATGGAGGATAAGTAGTTTCAGTTGAATATCTATTTATATATGTTTTTTTATTCGAATAAGCACCTATCGCATGTTGAAGAGTAAATGTTTCAATTTTATTCATGTTAGCAATTTGACAGAGAATATTTTCTGACGTTACATGGTCTTGAAAAGAAACTAGTTTAGAATATTTTAACAATATTGGAAGGACTTTAATTGAATCAGACAAGGAGTCAAAAAAATAAATAAATATCCTTAAACCTTCTAGACTAAAAAATTTAACACCAAAGAAAACATAACTTTCTAACCATAACTTTCTAAATTTTAATAAGAAAAAAATACAATAAAAAAATGTTAGAAAATCAATTTTTATTTTTTTTTTTGTTAAAATACATACTGTAGTTCCTTCTATATTCTCATAGTATTTGGTATGATTATCTATACTTGGTCTTGAATATTTTCGAATAAAAAATATAGAGTCTTTACTTTGATTTTTGTATTTTATTATTGGTGTTCTTAAAAAAGAATTATAAATGGTTTTAATTAAAAATTTAAAAAATAATTTAAGCCTTTTAATTAACTTATCACGATCTTTTGGATTTTGGTTTCCTGCAATCCATAATTGTTCACATAGCATTTTATTAAAATTAAAATTTTTACTACAATAATTTTGATTTAATTTAGTTAATTTTTCTAACATTTTATTAATTTATTAAAATACTATATTAGCTTCTTTTAAATATTGTATTAAGTGCTTCACCCTTTGTTAATTTATAATTTGGATCTTTTAACAACCTTTTGTTAGTAGAAATAGTTTTTTCGAAATTGTTTTCAAGAAGAATTTTTTCAATAAGGTTAAATTGAGTTGAATAATCAGGTACTAGTTCAACTAATATTTCTTTTAATTTTTTATTTTTTAATAAATTTTTTGCTCCATTTAAAATTAAGTGTTCAATACCGTCTACATCAATTTTAATATAATCTGGCGCTTCTAATAAATTATTTGCAATAAGATGATCTATGCTTGTTCCAAATATTTGATATTTGTTTTTAATACTACCAAATAACTTGATTTTTTCTGGTGTTAATATTTTGCCTAAATGATCAATTTCATTATCGAATGTTGAGTGCGACCAACCTTCTATAAATTGAGTTTCATTAAAATTTGATATAACTTCAGCTTTATCAGATAATGGTAACTGAAAAATTTTAATTTTATCTGACAAATTATTAATAGATATATTTCTGCTTAAAATTCTTGTATTTGATGTGCTAGGCTCAAAAGATATTACATTTACATTTTCATGCATAATTGCTGCATAAATAGAGTAAAGGCCAATATTACTTCCTATATCCCAAAAAATTAATTTTTCTTTATCAACTTTAAATTCATTAATCCAATTTAAGGTTTCTGGCTCTTTTGTATAAAGAGTTTGTACTCTAATAAGAGATATTTCTGATGGACAGAAAAAATTCAAATTCTTATTGTTAATTTTAGCGTTATAATATTGTTTTTTTTCAATAATATCATGAATTTTAGGTAGAAAATTTTTTAGGTTTTGTTTTTTAAACAAAATTTGGCTAATTTTATCTAATAAAATAATTATATAAGCAACAAACAAAATAAATTTAAGATAAAAGTATTTTTTCATATTTAATAATATATTTTAAAATTTTTTTTCAAGAAATGGCAGCTATATATTTTGAAGATCAATTTATTACAATTTAAAGAACTAAATTTCATATAAAATAATATTTTATATCTTTTTATAGTTTCTTCACTGGTACATTCAATGAAATTTTTATAAATATTATTTCTTACTAATTTTATTCTTAATAGTACGCACTAAATTAAAAATATTATTTTTAATAACTTTGATGAAGGAATCATTAGATGTGAAATAGATCTTGAAGGTTTTCTCGTATAATTCTAGTTGTGCCTCATTAATTTCCTTGATTTCTTTTTTTGTTTTCACACCATTATCGTTCTCAAATTCTACAAATTCAGTTTTTTCTAAATGTTTGTTCAGTTCTGAGATTATTGGTTCATACTTATTTGCTAAAATTTTTTTAACCTCTTGATCAATGCTTGGTAACTCTGATGGAATGTTGGGCAATAAGTTAGATAAAGAATTAGAAAGCGCTGATCCAAATCTAGGATCTATTCTATTCGAAGATTGAATTAAAACATATTCTGCAAAAGACATGGACCTATTAACTATTTTTTGAGCAGGTATGTTGAAATCGTTAAATAATCCTTCATCTATCTCTAACGATTTGCACAATAAAGAATAAAAGCTGCTAAAAATATTATTTGAGTGATTTGAATAATTTTTAATATATAGTTTGAAATTATACTTTTTTGACAAGTTTATCCATTTTATAACATTTTCGTGATATGGATCATTTACAGTAACTAAAAACTCATTTAGAGGTTTAGATAAGTTTTTTTTTTTAACTGCTTGACCCCAAGTCGAACAAAGAAAATCAAGAACATTTCTAGTATACAAGATTACTGAAACCTTATTACAGCAAGCTAAGACTTTTTTTTCCAGATTATCATTCTGTAAAAGTTTATAGAAAAGTGATTCATTTGAAAATAAAATATTTTTATGCTCTCCAAAATCAATTGTTTCATTGTCTATTAGAAGACTGCCGTTTCCAGAGGATATATAACCTTTTTTTGCTACTTCGAAAGAGTTATGGTCTGGGTAATGTATCTCAAGTTGTTCTAATTTTTTTGTGTTGCAGGCTAAAATTGATTGAATATATGAGGATCCTGTTTTTCCGTGGCCAATGTGAAGGATAAGATGCTTCATTATTTCTTCCAACATTCATAATAAGACTTCATCTTGCACCTCCGTTAATAAAGTGACTAAATCATCTTATTATATTAAATATAGTTTACAAGAACTCTATTCTTAATTAATTAACGTTAATTGTATTTCTTAAATTATTTTATAATAAAAAAATTTATTTGATTTTTTTTAAATATCCATTTGGTGCATTAGTAATTAACAACTGATTATCTATATCTTTATCAACTATAAATTCAGGATGATGGCTTAAATATTTATCTACAGCTGTTTTAGGGTTGTTTCCCTTGTCCCAGGTTCTATTAGGATAACTATTTTTTGGCAGATACTCGATTATTGTATCAAAAACTATACAATAATTGTTTTTACTTACTAGACCACCGTATAATTCTAATTCATTGAGCACATGATCATGAGTGTGATTGCTATCTAAAATTAACATTATATTTTTGCTTTTACTTGCAAATTTTTTTACTTTATCAACTATCTGTGGAGATGTGCTAGAACCTTCAAACATTGTAATTTTTTTATACATGGGATGAGACTTAATCAATTTCTTATTATGATTTCTAATATCTATATCTATTCCTAAAACTTTACCTTTTTTAATCAACCCACATGACTCGAGCATCATTAAGATTGAAGCTGAAAAAATTAAAGACCCTCCATGAGCTATACCTGTTTCAATTATTAAATCTGGCTTTGTTTTCCAAATAAGTTCTTGAGTAGCAATCATATCCTGAGGAAATTGTATTATTGGTCTACCTAACCAAGAAAAATTATATGTATATTGAGTATCCACAGACTTATTAACAAAATTTAATCCTAATTTTAGTTTGCTCTTTTGTTTTTTTATATTTAGTTTTTTTTTATTATTAAATTTTTTTATTTCATTCATATATTTTTTTTTAAAATAATTAGGTTTAAATAATAAGTTATACTAAAAAATATAAAAAAAAAATAACTTTTACATATACCAAGTTTTATTTGAAATGAAAATTTTCTATAATCTTTTCAATTTTATTAATTTCATTTTTATCTACTTTTATACCCTCATTTTTTAAGTAAGACAGATCATCTTTAAAAAGTACTTTTCTATCTTTCCAAATACTCAAGGATTTAATATAATCTTTTATAGATGAAGGAATAAATTGTTTTAAATAAAACATATACAATGAAATAGTATTTTTTTGTTTTTTTAGATAAAATAATTGGTGTTTTAAAAATTCACCACCGCCGCCTTTAAGAAAATATTCACAGCATTTTAGAGCCAATTCTCTATAAGAAATATTAATTTGTATTTCAGTTTCTCTATATGAGTCTTCTAGAATTTTTAAATAATCCTCTTTTTCACTATTCGAATTCCACCAATCTTGAAATGTAAACTTCGGTTCTGGTTCGTGATTTTTATACATTTCCCTTATTGTAGGGTGTTCACCAAATGATCTAAGCCAATATAATTCTCTTAAAATTTTTGATCTTCCTGCAAATGCTAAATACATATTAATTTGAATTTCATCTGATGAAAAAAAATTAAATTTTTCAACATTATTTTTATTTTTTTGAGTTTTCATAAATTTGAAGGGTAGTTCAAAAGCCTTTTTCCATATTTCGGTCCTTATCATTGAATACATTAAAAAAGGTTCATAATTGATTATATAACTTTCTAGTCTCTTAATTGGATGAGAATTCATTGTATAGTTATAATTTTCGGTAAGCCTTAAATAGGTTCGTTTACTAAAAATTTTTTTACTTTTTTTATCAACTTCAAATCCTAAACAGACACCCATACAAGATATAATGTCTTCATTTTTTTCTAGATCTTTAATACATGATACGACAGCTGAAATTGGATAAAACTCGTCGTCACAAATCAATTGAGCATATTTTGAATTTATTTTTGAAAAGGAATTTACAACACGTTCATTATAATGACTTGTGTCATGAATATAGATAATATTTTTACCAAAAGATTTTAGTATTTTGCTTTTAATTGGAATTGGTGATGCATCTAAAACTAAAAGAATTACACCTGTATTTGACCAATAAGCAATGTTACGAATTACATGTTTTTGTCTCCCATATGTAGGCATTACCAAAGTTAATTTTGATAATTCAGAATTTTCTTCTATGTTCATTA
>MDTA01201948.1_pt1 | contig 12386 bp, 11 predicted proteins | sample 811151 | NCBI WGS metagenome assembly MDTA01 (sample SAMN05326648, study PRJNA326480) | marine metagenome | isolation source: seawater | place: Indian Ocean: South | collected 2010
TCTATACCTTTAATTTTTTTATATTTTTTTTTATATTTTTTATCCCCTATAATACTATTTCCTAAATAATTCATATGAACTCTTATTTGATGTGTCCTGCCTGTTTCAAGTTTACATTCAATTAAACTAAGAGTCGGTGTTTTTTCATTTTCAAAAATTTTTATTGTTTTATAATTCGTAATTGCTCTCTTTCCTTTGATATTTGAAACTTCCATCATTTGTCTATTCTTTTTACTTCTTGTAATTAAGGTATTAATTTTTCCAGATGGAGGTCTTATTTTTCCCCAAATTAATAATTGATAAATTCTTATAATTGAGTGATTATTAAATTGTGAAGATAAGCCTTCGTGGGTTTTATTATTTTTTGCTATGACGACTAAACCTGAGGTATCCTTGTCAATTCTATGCACTATTCCGGGTCTTAATTCATCTCCTATCGTTGAAAGAGAATTCTTATTATAATTCATTAAAGCGTTAACAATTGTATTATCATAATTACCTGCACCAGGATGTATTGCAATCCCAGAGGGTTTATTAATTACAATTAAATCATCATCTTCATAAATAATATTTAATTTCATATTATAAGGTTTAAGGGAAGTTTTTTTTGGTGATGGTATTTCAAGATATATTTTATCACCTGTAATTACTTTCTTCGAAGGGCTAACTGTAATTTTATTATTTAATTTTAATTTTTTATTAAGAATTAAATTTTTAATTCTAGTTCTACTCAAAAGCTTATTTCGTTTATTAATCAAAACGTCTACTCTGAGATTATTTTCTTCTTTTTTGATAATTAAATTAATGTTTTTTTCCATAAAATATAATATTAATATTATATGCGTCTGTAGCTCAACTGGATAGAGCGCCTGACTTCGGATCAGGAGGTTCTGGGTTCAACTCCTAGCAGACGCACCAAAATTAAACCATATAATTAAATACATTATATATTGAATTTGTTATAATAACATTGTGATTTACCTTATTTTACCAGCATATAATGAAGAAAAAAATTTGATCAAAATATTTAGTAAAATTAACAATTTATCTATTGCCAATAAATTTACTGTTATTTTAGTAGATGATTGCTCAACAGACAAGACGTACTTAATTAAAAGAAAAAAGAATAGATTTAAATTGATATACAAAAAACATTCTAAGAATAAAGGATTGAGCATCACATTAGAGTCAGGATTTAATATTATAAAAAAAAGATTAAAAAAAAATGATTTAGTAGTTACAATGGATAGCGATAATACACACCCTGTAAAAATAATTCCAAATATGCTAAATAAAATGAAAAAAACTAATGCAGATATTATAATTGCTTCAAGATTTTTGGACTCCTCAAAAATTAATGGTCTAAGTATTTTTAGGGAGTATTTAAGTATTTTAGCAAAATATATTTTTTCTTTTTTGTTTCCTTACAAAAATTTGAATGAATATACATGTAACTTTAGAATTTATAAGTCTTTTTTAATAAAAGAAATAATGAAGGATAGAAATTTTTTTAAAAATGAAGATTTTAACATTGCGGTAAAGATTATTTTATATTTAATTAAAAAAGTATATAATATTAGAATTTCAGAATATCCTCTTGTTTTAAATTATCATTACAAAATCGGTTCAAGTAAAATGAAAGTTTTCAAAAATATTCTTTTAACTCTTAATTTAATTTTTTTTAAAAAATTTTAATTTTAAATTTTTGATAGATTATATGTATCGTTAATTAATGAAATTATAAAATAGCTAAAAATAAGCACATAAAACAATAAAGAATACTTGAAGTTTTTAATAATATTTTTAGACAAGAAGTTTTCAGATAATACTAGCATTGATACTAGTAGCAAAGGTTCAAAATATTTTTGAGAAGTATAGTAAGCAATTGCTGTAAAATTTACTAAAAAAATACTATAAAATAAATTTTTTTCATTTTTGTATATTATATAACAAAATATTAAACCAAAAAAACTTGAGATAAAAAATAAGATATCATTTTTAAATAAAAACAAAGATAATTTATAAAAAAATCCTCCACCAGTTAAAAGGAAACCTTTATCATATGTAAGTATCAATATTATAAATATTATTAAAAGTATAAGAGTTTCTATAAATTTTAATTTAAAAATATATTTTTTTAAAATTAAAATATTTTTTTTATTTATTATAAAAAATAAGAAGAAGAAAAATATAATAGAAAGATTTGTAATTAAAGTGTAAGAGATATTTTTTGTAAAAGCTAATTTTGTTCCAGTAGGTGTATTTAATATTAGATAAAATCCAGGTATCGAAAATAATATGCATACTATTATTAAAGAAAAAAATTCTTCCTTTGTGATATTTTTGTAATAATGAAAAAGATAATAAAAAAATAAAACTGCGTAAGATTGAATGCAATAAGTAGCTAAACTTAAAAATAATAAATTTAACAATTTAAAATTAAATTTAGATTTTTCTAAATTTAGTAAAAAAAAATAATTTGCTACCAATAAAAATATTACAGCCGTTAAATGTGCATTAGGCCATATTGCCGATGCTCTTACGAATGGCAAAAATAATAATGAAAAACTAATTATTAAGTTATTAATTTTTTGTGATTTATAAATTTTACATAAATTTAAATATATCAAAAATGGTAATAGTAAAGAAGTTGACAAATATATAAATCTTATAACAAATATGTTTTCAAAAAAAATGTGTGGGATTGATAAAATTATATAATGAAGAGGAAAATGTCTCGTATGTAAATATGATTGATTATATATAAAATTTGAAAAATCATTTACTGCTGGATACGTTTGAAAAAAATCTAATTCGCTACCACCAGTAGAAAGATCTTCATTTAAAAATAAACCAATATATAAAGATAAAATAGGTATTAAAATTAATATTATTATTTTTGATAAATATGTATTTTTCATTTATTAGTAATATTATTCATTTAAATAATATAACTTACCAAAAATTATAAAAATGAACAAAAAATTATTTTCTATTAATCTTAATTTTGATTCTTTAGGTGAAGCATATGGTTGGCCAAATGATTTTTATGAGGATAACACATTCATTAAAGGAATTGAAAGAATTTTACGATTAAGTGAAAAATTTAATACACCAATCACTTTTTTTCTAGTTGGAAAAGATTTAGAAAATAAAAAAAACTACGATATTATTAAATCTATATCAGATAATAAGAATGTAGAAATTGCAAATCATTCATATAATCACTTGTTTAATTTTGGATCTAGAAGTGAACAAGTTATTTATGATGAAATTTATCGATCTCACGAATTGATTTATAAATGTACAGGAAAAGAGTCAAAAGGTTTTATTTCTCCAACATGGTCAGTTTCTCAAAATGTTATAAAAAGTTTGATAAAATTAAATTATGTTTATGATACTAGTTTTTTTAAATCTATTTTTTTATATCCAGCAATTTTTAAAATAGTTTACAGTCACATAATTAAAAAAAAATTCTATAAAGCATTTCAAATTATCAATCGAAGAGATTACTTAATACCATTTAAATATGAATGCAGACCTTTTTTTATAAATTCAAAAATGGAAAAAGTTACAGAGTTTAATAACGAAAGTTTACTTGAGATGCCAATGCCCTTATTAAATAATTTCAAACCACCAATATGGCATACTGCTGGATATGTTTTTGGATGGGATTATATTAGAAAAAATCTAAAAAAATTATTTGAAACTCACAATACTTTTTTCTATTTAATTCATCCAGCTGATTTTTTAGATCAAAATGACTTAGATAAAAAATATACTTTAGCTTTAGAAAGGATGGATAAGATTGACTATCAAACCAAAATAGAAAACTTAGAAAATATTTTACAATATATTAAATCTAACGATTATCATGGAACTAAGTTGATCGATATAGCGAATTTGTACTGTAAAAAATGAAAATAAATATTGTTGTAGATAATGATAAGTGTTGGAATTTAAATACTGTAAGACGTTTAATTATTCATTTAAAAAAAAAGAATATTTCAATTGATAATATTTGGGTTCTTCCAAATAAGCTCTCAAATTTTACTGATAATCAAATTTCATTTTGGTATTTAAGAATATTTGGTTTTCTAGTCTTCTTTAAGTTAGTATTGTTTTATATTTTAGTTATAATTAATAATTTTCTTATTAAAATAAAAAATTTTAATGCTTTGGGTTTAAAATATAATTTAAAAATAAAATACTTAAATTCCATAAACGATAAAATTTTTTTAGATCATTTAAAAAACAAAGAAAAAAAAATTTTTTTGTTGATTACCAATCATATCTTAAAAAAGAAAATTTTTTTTCAAAAAAAAAATATATTTATCAATAAACACTCTTCTTTACTTCCTTCTTATAAAGGTCTTATGCCATACATATGGACAAAAATTTATAATGATAAAAATGGAATTACATTTCATTTAGTAACTAACAAGATAGATAGTGGAAGAATATTATATCAAAATAAAATTAATAAAAAATTTAAATCAATGGTAGAATTTTATATTTATATATTTCAACAATTCCCCCAGGGTTTGGTAAAGGCAATTAATAATTTAGAAAAAAAGAAATATAAAAAAAATATTTATAAAAAATCATATTATTCAATTCCTACAAAAAGAGATTTTCGAAAGTTCAAAAAAAATGGTGGAAATATAATTTTATTTTTAGATTTATTTAAGATAAGTAAGATCGTTGGATAATTTGAGATGTAATTTTATTAATTATAGTTTAATAATTCTATTAAATTATAGTTTATGAAAATATGCATTGTTCTCTCCACAAGACCTGAAATTATTAAATTATCCCCCTTAATTGAAAAACTAAAAAAAAATAGAGATAGTTTTTATTTGATTAATACAAATCAACATTCTTTAAAAAAAATGAGTAAAATTTTCTTTGATTTTTTTAAGATAAAAGGAAAGATTAAAAATATTAATCCGTCAAAAAAATCTCAAAGTGATTTTTTTTCAGATTCAGTAAGTTTAATTAGTAAAATTTTATTTGCAAATAAACCAGATTATTTAATCGTACAGGGGGACACGAATACATCTTTAGCTGGATGTGTTGCTGCTTACCTTTTTAATAGAGGTTTAAATAAGAAAGACAAAATAAAAATTGTACATATAGAATCAGGATTGAGATCATTTGATGATAGTATGCCTGAAGAGATAAATAGAAAAATAATAGATCGTTTATCAGATATTCTATTTCCACCTACAAATTTTGATTTAAATAACTTAAAAAGAGATAATTGTGTAAAAGATAAAAAAGTTTTTATAGTAGGTAACACTATTAGTGATGTTTTAAAAAAATATTTAGTATTAACAAATAAATCAAAAATTTTAAAAAAACTCAATTTAATAAAGCGAAATTTTTTTTTAGTTACCCTCCATAGACCTGAAAGTGTTGATAATAAAAAAAATCTAACAAAGTTAATCAAGGCTTTAAAAATTTTATGTGAACAATATAAGCATCCAATTATTTTTCCTATTCATCCAAGAACAAAGAATAATCTTAAAAAATTAAATCTTTCTTTCGATAAAAGAATTAAAATTATTGAACCTTTAGAATATTTAGATTTTTTGAAATTAATGAAAGATACTAGGATAATTTTAAGCGATTCAGGAGGCTTACAAGAGGAAGCATCCATTATTGGAACACCTTGTGTAACATTAAGAACAACGACTGAAAGACAAATAACAGTCATTAAAAAAGTAAATATATTAGCAGGCTATAATAAAAAAAAAATTATTTCATCAGTAAAAAAATTTTATAATAAAAGAATATCAAAAATAAAAGATTTTGGATCAGGGAATGTTACTGAAAAAATTTATAAAAAATTAAAGTTGCTAAGCAATTAATTTATGTACTTATTCTCCAATATTGATTAATGTTCCCTTTTCTCTTGCTTTATCGAAAGAATAATAAAATAAAGATATTGCTATAAAAAAATAGATTAAATTTAAATAAAAAGCTTGGATGATATTTTCATAATTTACAGATTGGTTTACTAAAATATTTCTAGCTTCTTCAAATATATAAACCAAAGGTAAAGCAAACGCTATTGATTGAAATATTTCTGGTAAAATTTCTACTGGATAATAGATACATCCAAAGGGAGCTAGTAAAAACATTGTGGACCAAGCAATATTCTCAAATGAAGGTCCAAATCTTAACAATCCTGCTGAAACTAAAAGACCTAGCGTAATTCCAAAAATGTACAAACTAAAAAATAAGAAAGCTAAAGGTGGACCAAGATCCAAAATTGAAATTCCAAAAAGAGGAGAGGTTAACAGTATCGCTGGTATAAGACCAATCATAGCTCTTATTAAAGCTGTAAAAACTAATGAAATTATTATTTCACTTATCTTTAAGGGTGCAATAAATAAATTTGTAAAATTTCTACTCCATATTTCCTCTAAGAATAACATATTAAACCCTATGCTTGTTCTAAACAAAAAGTCATAAAGTATCGCACACGATAAAATTACACCAACTGCACCGTTGTAATATGTGCTATTAGTTGCAAAAAAGTTTGATATAAAACCCCACAGGGTAATTTGAATTGTCGGCCAGTAAATTAAGTCCAAGACTCTTGGAAATGATCTTGTAATTAAATAAAAGTGTCTTAGAAAAAGACCATACATTCTGTTAATGTTCATTTTTGTTCCTTACTAGTTGTAGGAAAACTTCTTCTAAGTTTTTTCTCCCATATTTTTTTATTAATTGATCAGGGGTTCCTTTATCAACTATTTTTCCATCTTTCATCATCAGTATCGATTTACACAATCTTTTTACTTCTTGCATATTGTGTGAAGCTAATAAAACACATATTTTTTTTTCCTTTTTATAATTTTCTAAAAAAGTTCTAATAAAATCACCTGTTTCTGGGTCTAGGGAGGCAGTTGGTTCATCCAACAAAAGCACTGTTGGTTCATTAATCAAAGCTTTTGCTAGACTTACTCTATTTTTTTGTCCTGACGAAAGTTCACCTGTTACTTTATCTAACAGATTATTTAATCTTAGTTTATTAGACAAATAATCTATCCTTTCGTTTAAGTTTTTAATATTATACAATTTTCCGTAGACAATTAAATTTTGTTTAACTCTTAATTTTTTTGGTAATTCAATATAAGGTGAAATAAAATTCATTTTATGCAACAGTTCATTCTTATTTTTCTCAATATCCATTCCGTTTATAAGTACTTTTCCACTAGAGGGTTTTAGAAGTCCTAATATCATACCTATTGTTGTGGTTTTTCCGCACCCATTTGGACCAAGGAGACCAATTATTTCATCATGATTAATTTTGAAGTTAATATTGTTTACTGCATTTTTGGATTTATAGAATTTTGAAAGGTTTTTCACTTCGATAGAATTATTCATAATTTTTTAGAATTTTGATGCTCTTTTTAATCTATCATTAATAGATTGTCCAATTCCGATGTTTGGAATTTTTTCAACTGCGATTGATTTGTATCCTTTTTTTTTAATTAATCTTAATAATGAATATAAGTTTTTACCTGCTTCTTTAAGATTATTTTTTTTACTTAAATAAAAATAATTTAATTTTCTTTTTTTATTTTTTTTAAGAACCAAATAAGCTTCATTTCTTTTTGGACTCTTTACATTTGTTCTCAAAGGTATTCCTGGTGAATAATGAAGTCTTGATTGACCTGGCGAATTTTTTTTTTTTGGATTAATTATTCTTTTTAGTTTTTTTCCAATAACTTTCTCTATTCTTGAAATTTCAAGACCTCCAAGTCTTAGTACTTTTGGGGCATTGGTTACATCTATTATAGTTGACTCTAATCCAATTCTAGATTTTCCTCCATCAAGCACGTAATTAATTTTTTTTCCAAAATCATCTTTAACATCTTTCGCTTCTACTGCACTTACTTTAGTTGAAATATTAGCACTTGGAGCAGCTAAAGGATAATCTATAATTTTTAGTAAATTTTTTATAATTGGATGTCTTGGAAATCTTACTGCTAGAGTCTTTTTATTATTAGTAACTAGTTTTGAAATCATTGAATTTTTTTTTAATTTTAAAACAAATGTTATTGGTCCTGGACAAAATTTTTTATGAAGTTTTAAAAAATGATTATTAATATAACAATCTTTATTTAAGTTTTTAATATTTGAATAATGCACAATTAATGGATTAGATTTAGGTCTTTTTTTAATTTTGAAAATTTTTTTTACAGCAGTGTCAGAATACGCATTTGCTGCTAAACCATAGACTGTCTCAGTAGGTACACCAATACACATATTTTTATCAAGGTATTTTTTGGCTATTTTGATATTTGATTTATTTGATTTCATGTATTAATAATTACTAATATATGAATGAAAAAAATTTTCCAGACGATAATAATACGCTGTCTTTGGAGGAATTAACCAGTGAGGCTAGTGATATTGTTGAAATATTAGAAAATGAAAAAGATTTAGTAAATTCCATAGAAAAATATCAAAGATTAATCAAACTTAATAATTTGATTGAGAAAAAATTTAGTAAAAACTCAAAAAAAATTAGTGAAGAAACTCAAAAAAAAATCAAAGAAATAGCTATTAATAAAAATGCAAAATAAACTTATTCAAATAGCAAATGATACAAATAAATTTCTTAAAAGTTTTATACAAAAACAAAAAAAAACTGATTTGATAGCTCCTATTAAATATGGTTTATTTTCTGGTGGAAAAAAAATTAGATCGAAGATTATAATAGATATCGGTCATTTATTTAATATCAATTACAAAACTTTAATTATGATTGGTTCAGCTGTGGAATGCATACACGCATACTCTTTAATTCATGACGACTTGCCATGCATGGATAATGATAAATTAAGAAGAGGCAAACCCTCAACACATTTTAAATTTGGTGAGGCAACAGCCTTATTGGCAGGCAGTTCTCTCTTAACAATGGCTTTTGAAATTTTGAGTAGTGCAAAACTAAATATAAAAAAAAAAGACAAAATAGTTTTAATTGAGGAATTAGCTAAATGTTCTGGTCATCTAGGGTTAGCTGGTGGTCAATTTTTAGACTTAAATTTTGAACATAAAAAAGTATCTCAAAAAAAAATTATTGATATGCAAATAAAAAAAACTGGTAAACTTTTCAGTTTTTGTTGTATTGCACCAGCTATCATAAAAAATAAAAAAATCTCTGAAATCAAGTCCCTTGAAAAAGTAGGTTTTAAAATCGGACTATTATTCCAGATAGCAGATGATTTAATAGATTATTCAGGATCATCTAAAATTGCAGGAAAAAAAACAAAAAAAGACAAAAAAAAAGGAAAAGCTACTCTTATAAGTTTACTGAAATATAAAAATACTATTAAATATACTAATAAAATTAAAATGGACATAGATAAAAAATTGAAAAAATACGGATCGAAGACTAAAAATATAAACGAGACAATAAGGTATATTTTGAATAGAAGTAAATGAAAAACGAGTATAAATTTTTAAATCAGATAAATTTTCCCTCAGACATTAAGAAACTTCCTGAAAAAAATCTTCAAAAATTGTCTGATGAGGTAAGACTAGAAATGATTGATGCCGTATCAAAAACTGGAGGACATCTGGGTGCTGGTCTAGGTGTAGTTGAGTTAACTGTTGCGCTTCATTACATATTTAATACTCCAAAAGATAAAATTATTTGGGATGTAGGTCATAAAACATATCCTCATAAAATTTTAACAGGTAGAAAAGACAAGATAAAAACTCTTAGGCAAGGTGGAGGGCTTTCAGGGTTTACAAAGAGATCAGAGAGTGAGTACGATCCATTTGGGGCAGCACATAGCTCAACTTCAATTTCATCAGCTTTAGGTATTGCTGAAGCTAATAAACTATCTGATAAAACTAATAATATTATTGCAGTAATTGGAGATGGTGCGATTAGCGCTGGTATGGCTTATGAGGCTATGAATAATGCTGGAGCCTCTAAAACTAAAATGATTGTTATCTTAAATGATAATGATATGTCAATAGCCAAACCCGTTGGTGCTATGAGAACCTATCTAGCTAAACTTCTTTCGGGAAAAATTTATTTTAGTTTAAGAGAGACTTTAAAATTAATCACGTCAGCTTTTTCAAAAAGGTTTAGTGCTAAAGCTGGAAAGGCTGAGGATTTTTTGAGATCTGCTATGACTGGTGGAACACTTTTTAGCTCATTAGGATTTTATTATGTTGGCCCAATTGATGGTCATGATTTAGATGTTCTTCTTCCAATATTAAAAAATGCAAGAGACTCAAAACATGATGGTCCAATAATGATCCATGTGAAAACACAAAAAGGTAAAGGATATTCGTATGCAGAAAAAGCCAGCGATAATTATCATGGTGTCTCTAAATTTAATGTTTCTACCGGAGAGCAAATTAAAAATTCCACAAATTTACCAGCTTATACAAAAGTTTTTGCTAATACTTTGGTCAAACATGCTCAAAGAGATAGTAAAATAGTTGCTGTTACAGCTGCAATGCCAAATGGTACTGGATTAGACATTTTTGGTAAAGAATTTCCAGAGAGAACTTTCGATGTAGGTATAGCTGAACAACATGCCGTAACTTTTTCAGCAGGTTTGGCCACAGAGGGATATAAGCCTTTTGCAGCAATTTATTCAACTTTTTTACAAAGAGCATATGATCAAGTTGTCCACGATGTTGCAATACAAAGTTTACCAGTCAGATTTGCAATAGATAGAGCTGGTTTAGTTGGTGCTGACGGTCCAACTCATGCAGGCTCATTTGATATAACTTATTTATCTACTTTACCAAATTTCGTTGTGATGGCAGCTAGTGATGAGAATGAATTAGTAAAAATGATTAATACTTCAGTAGATATTAATGATAAGCCTTGTGCGTTTAGATATCCAAGAGGAACAGGAATAGGTGTTGATTTACCATCAATTGATGAAAAGATTGAAATAGGTAAAGGAAGAATAATTAAAGAGGGAAATAAAATAGCAATTCTAAGTTTTGGAACACGCCTAAAAGATTGTCTGATAGCATCAGAGAATTTAAAAAAAAAGGGAATAAATATTACTGTTATCGATTCAAGATTTTCTAAACCTTTAGATGAAAATTTAATTTGGCAAATAGCTACTGATCATGAAGGCATAATAACAATCGAAGAAGGATCTATTGGGGGTTTTGGTTCACATGTTGCTAATTTTCTTCAGGAAAAAAGTTTGTTAGATAAAGGATTAAAATTTAGAAGTATGGTTTTGCCTGATAAATTTATTGATCAAGATAAACCAGAAATGATGTATAAAATTGCTGGACTTGACTTTCAATCCATTGAGGAAAAAGTCTTAGATTTATTAAATTCGAATATTGTTTTAAAAAAACAAAAATAAAAAATTTTTAATACTTAATCACACTGGGCTTTGTTCATAAGATAATGATCTAATATTACACAATGCATCATTGCTTCTCCTATTGGCACTGCTCTTATTCCAACACATGGATCATGTCTTCCTCTAACAGAAATAGATGTGTTTTTTCCAAATTTATCAATTGTTTTTCTTGAGGAAAGAATAGAAGAGGTCGGTTTAACAGCGAATGATATAATTATATCTTGTCCAGAGGAAATGCCGCCAAGAATTCCTCCAGCATTATTTGTTTTAAAATTTGTTTTTTTTCCTTTTTGAAAAATTTCATCAGAATTTTGTTCACCGGTTAATTGAGCAGAATTCATACCAGAGCCGATATTAACTCCTTTAACTGCATTTATACTCATCATAGCTGAAGCTAAATCCATATCCAACTTACTATAAATTGGAGCACCTAAGCCAATAGGAATACCTCTGGCCCTTAATTCGATAATTGCTCCACATGAAGAACCTGATTTTCTTATACTTAATAAATATTTTTCCCAAAGTTTTACAATTGATTTATCAGGACAGAAAAAAGGGTTTTTCGAGATAAATTTTTCATCCCATTTATTTGTGTCACATCCTAATATTCCCAATTGAGATACAGCTCCAACGACTTTATATTTGCTTCCTAATTTAATTTCTAATACTTTTTTTGCAATTGCTCCAGCGGCTACCCTCGATGCTGTTTCTCTAGCAGATTGTCTTCCACCACCTCTATAATCCCTAATTCCATACTTTTTAAAATATGTATAGTCTGCATGACCAGGTCTAAATTTATTTTTAATTGTTTCATAATCCCTTGATCTTTTATCTTCATTGTGAATAATTATAGAAATAGGTGTACCAGTAGTTTTACCCTCGAACACTCCAGATAAAATTATAGCTTTATCACTCTCTTTTCTCTGAGTAGTGAATTTTGACTGCCCTGGCCTCCTCCTATCCATATCTTTTTGAATATCTTTCTCAGATAAAGGTATATTTGGCGGACAA
>MDTA01106444.1_pt1 | contig 12384 bp, 11 predicted proteins | sample 811151 | NCBI WGS metagenome assembly MDTA01 (sample SAMN05326648, study PRJNA326480) | marine metagenome | isolation source: seawater | place: Indian Ocean: South | collected 2010
AATAATGACCTTTCATCTTATGAACTATTCCTATTGATACCAGTCTGCGCCTTAAAGTACTAATTTTTGATGTTTTAGATAAATAAGTTAAATATAAAGATACTATTTTAGGGTCAGTCGGCATTGAATTAAAACCATGTTTAATACAAAAAGCACCAAAGTCTCTAAAATCTGACTTGTAAGCTCTTAGGGTATTGTTTGCCTTAGAAGTCTTAAGGTTGTTTAAGGTTTCTTCATGTAATGCTTTTAAATCAGTTGTCAGTTCATTCATAATATTACTATTGATAACAATTAATTATCGTTAGTAATATAATATCTCATTTTAGAAGTCAAGCAAATAAGATAAAATGTTTTAATGCTTAAATATATTGTTTTAGGGTTATTAGTGCCACTCATAGCTTTTTTTATAATGTACCGATGGGATCAACTTAAAACTAATAGTAAAAAAATAACCTTATCAACTGGAATATCTTTTTTTATAATTGGAATTTTAATATTAATAGCTTTATTGATTGATTAATTGATGTTTGAAAGTCGAAAAAAAGTAATTTTAGATAGAGGTCCGAGTTGGCCAGATTATGATAAAGCAGAACCCTTTATGATTAGGTATTACGTTCTATTTCGTAAAAGACCCAAATGGTTTCCTTTTAATATCTTGGTTCATAAGATACTTAAAGAAGATAGAGGTGATTTGCATGATCATTATTGGTCCTATATTACCATCATTTTAAAGGGTGGTTATTGGGAAACTACCAATAAAGGGGTTTTTTGGAGAGGCCCTGGATACGTTGGTTATAGAAGAAATACCGATAAACACAGTCTTAAACTTAAAAATAATAAGCCCGCTTGGACAATTATGTTAGTTGGCCCCCACCACTCTAGCAAAACAAGCTCAAAATATGAAAACAAAGCTAATAGGAACTAAATTTCAGCTTAAAGTGTGGAGATATCTCCTTAAAATACCAAAAGGTAAGGTTAAAACCTATAAACAAGTAGCTATAGCCATTAAAAACCCCTCCTCAGCCCGGGCTATAGGAAATGCAGTGGCTAAAAACCCTTATGCGCCTAAAATACCCTGTCATAGAGTTATAAGGTCAGACGGCTCACTTGGAGGCTATTCAGGTAAAGGAGGCATAAAAACTAAGATAAAACTACTCAAAAATGAAGGTGTAAGCTTCTAGAATTGTTGTTTTACAAGCTTTTTAGCATATATCTCTATTTATAGTTGTTTTTTTTGAGTGCTCGCGGCTTAGTTGTACCTTGTTACATAAAATCGCAAAAAAAACGCTATCTATGACGTTTTAAACGATATATTCCATTAGTGCATCTCTTAGGAATTAATCTCTTTTTTTTCCTTTATAATCGGTAAATTTTTACGTTTTTTTAAAGTTTTTTTTTTACAATCTATTATTTTATGATTTTTTTGGCTTATTTTTAGTTTTTTTAATTAAATTAATATTTTACTTTAATTCTATTGTCTAAATAACTGATTTTATTGAAAAAACAATAAACTTATATAGACAATAATTGGAACGGTAAAGAAGGACATCAAAGTAGAAGTAACTATAACGCTCGCAACACTGTCTACAGCAGATTTTTTAGAGTAAAGAGACCCAACCAAATAAGTTAATATGGCGCTCGGCATGGCTGACTGGATTAAAAGCACTCCAGCCGCAAAACCATCTAACTTTAAAAATTTAATTAATGCAAAACCAATAATTGGACCGATAACAACTCTTACAGCCCCTAAAATTGATGCGTGAAACCATGAGATTACCTTTAAACGTGTTAAAGCTATACCTAGAGACATTAAAACTAAAAATATTGTTGTGTAAGTTAGTAAAAAAGTTGTGTTTTCTATGAATCCAGGCACCTCCCATTTAAAATACAAGAATATAACAGCTAAAATAATTCCGTATATTGGAACATTTTTAATTAAAATTTTTAACGAAAAACTTTTTTTTGCTAATAAAACACCAATCGTAAAGTGAAATAAAATGATAACTGAGGCTATCGCTGCTGCAACACCAAGCCCGTCTGTACCGTATGCAAAAAGACAAATAGGAACACCCATATTCCCTGTGTTAGGAAGGATTAAAGGCGGCAGTTCAGTTATTGCATCTTTTTTTAATAATAATAAAAAAATAACACCTATAACGGCAAAGCCAAATATTGCTATTACCGCATAAATAAAATACTCAATAAAAATTTCTAAAGTGACACCTGTTGTGGTAATTGTATAAAAGATCATAGCAGGAGTACCAATATTTCCGGCAAAATTTGTTATGAAAGTTGTGTCAAAATTAGAGTTTTTTTTGCCTAAATAATAACCAACACCAATTACAAAAAAAACAGGAAAAAGAACATCAATTAATTTAAAATAGAGCTCCATTAAGCTCTTACATCAGATTTTCTAGGTTTTCTCAACTTTTTTTTAAAATTTATAGCTGTTTCAAACTCCATTAATCTTTTATATATAGAACGCAACTCTGTTATTCTCGTCCAGTTTTGTAAAAATAAAGAAAAACTACTTTGAACTTCTCTAAAAGCTGATGAGGTTTGTATTAAAACTCCAAGAGTCATAGCTCCAGTAAATAAACCAGGACCCATCAAAAGATAAGGAACAATAATCATAGATTGGTTATACATTATTAGCCATAAGTCAAAATATCCGTAATGTAAAAATAATCGATGGTAATTAAATCTTATTCCAGTAAAAAGTTGGAAAATTGTTGGGGCTTTAACATAATTTCTTCTGTCATCTTCCCCGTAAACAAGTTCTTTTCTGAAGGCAGCTTCTACTTTTTGATTGTTATACTCTAAACCTGGTAGTTTAATTCCAACTATCCAACTTATTACTAAACCCCCTAAACTAGCAATAAGAGAAACCCAAACTAAAGATCCTGTTATATCCTTAAAAAAAGGAATGACAACGTTAGACGATAAGCCCCATAAAATCGGAAGAAAAGCTATTAATAACATTATAGCTCTTACTATTTGTAAGCCTAAACTCTCAACTATTTTAGCAAAATTCATTGCATCCTCTTGGATACGTTGAGAGGCTCCTTCTACCTTGGCATCTACAGCCCTCCAGTAAGGCATGTAAGAAAATGTCATAGCTTCACGCCATCTGAAAGCCCATAAACGTGTAAAATAGTTAGTAACTGTGTAAATTATTACATAAGGTATAGCCAATTTCATGAAAAGTAAAATTCCATCATAAAACTCTGACAACTCTCTTTTTGGAGCATCCTGAAGTAGATCATAAAAACCTTTGTACCACTCGTTTATTTTTACATCTATATACGTCTGAGCCAGTAAAGATAAAATTATAAAAATAAATCCACCCCAAGACCATAATAACCATTTTTTTTCTGTAAAAAAACTACGCCACATTTTTAGTCATTTTTGAAATTATCTGCATAAGATTTTATAATTAAAGTTCTTTTTTTTGGCTCAATTATTTTATAAGCGATATTATTCTTTTTAGCAAAATTTATAGCTTTTTCTTTTGTAGAAAATTCTAACTTTACTTCTCCCATAGTATCTTTAGAGGACTCCCAACCCATAAAAGGGTTGGTTGATGGATCTTTTGTATCAAATTCTAAAAGCCAATTTTTACTCTTTCCTTTTCCAGATTGCATGGCGGTTTTTGATGGAATATATATTTTAGCTTTTTTCATAATCTAGATAATTGGAAAATTACATATTTCTCCATTTATATTTTTGTTATTAATTTTAATACTAATTTTTTTGTTATCTCTAGTTAAATTAATATTAACCATTGCGATACCGACAATTTTTTTGAATTTTGGAGAAAAAGCTGCTGATCTTAATTCTCCTACAACTTGTTTACTTTTGTTTACTAAAGAAACTTCATTTAAGTCTAATTTGTTTGTATCTATTTTCACTCCCATAAGCTTTCTATTAATCCCTGCTTTCTTAATTGCTTTCAAACTTTCCTTTGCTAAAAATACTACATTACTATCTAGATTTACATAATCATCAAAGCCACACTCATAAGGATTATCACTAATTAACATATCATTGCCATATGACAATAAACCCCCTTCTATTCTCTCTGGATGGTTAGGAGCACCTGGTTTTAAATTATAATCGGAACCAATTTTAAAAAAATAATCATATAAATCTAACCCAGCCTTTTTGTTATCTACATGAATTTCAAAGCCTCCCTGTTTGGAGAAACCCGATCTGGATATTAAAAATCTATGATTATTAAAACTAAAAAAATCAAATCTAAAAAATTTTAAATTACTTATTTCAATACCAAAAACTTTTTGCATAAGTTTAAGAGATCTGGGACCTTGTACCGCAAGTGTGTCTATATTAGCCTCAAAAGCAGATACCTTAAAATTTTTAACTGCTACAATTCCTTTTATAAATAAAAGGACGTCTGAGTCAGCTATACAAATCCTCCATCTATTTTCTTCTAATTTATAAATAAGAGGATCATTAATAATTCCTCCATCTGCATCGACCAGCGGTGCATAATAACAATGTCCTACTTTAGCTTTTGAAAGATCCCTGCAAGTCATAAGTTGTACTAAAATATTTGCATCCTCGCCGGTAATTTCAATTTCTCTCTGCACAGAAACATCCCAAATTTGAACATCTTTTTTTAAATGTAAATATTCTTCCTCAACTGAAGAGAAAGTAGTTGGTAATAACATATGGTTATAAACTGTATAGCTTTTAACTCCTTGATTTTCAATTCTTGAAGTAAAAGGTGTTGATCTTAATCTTTTAGATTTACTTAAAAAAAAATTTTTCATTTATTTATGAATTCTAAAATTTTTTCTCTCATTTCAAAAGCATTTTCTAGTATAACCATGTGACCGCAATCCTTAATTATGTGTATTAAAGAATTAGTTACCATACTTGCAAATTTTTTACCTGATTCTAATTTTATCATCTTATCAATTTCTCCAAAAATAAAAAATACAGGACACTTTATACTTTTGACAGCATCTATTCCATTTTTATAATTGTTACAAGCTATTAGATCAACAGCCAATACTTCTCTTACTTCTCTTGCTGAATTAAGAATTTTTTGTAAAGGATTGCCTCCAATAAATTGCTTTGATTTTCCATAACCCCACTTCATCATAAGATTTAAGGCTTCAAAGTCACCAGACAAAGATAAGTCGATTAAGCTTTTGTTAACCGGAATAGAATATGAGCCAGCAATAAATACTATTTTTTCAACTTTATTGGCAAATTTTTTTACAAATTCTAATCCAACAAGACATCCTTGTGAATGGCCAATCAAAATTGCCTTTTGAATTCCAACTTTTTCAAAAAATTTATTCAACCAATTAGACATCTCTTCTATCGAAGTAATTGAAGGACCCTCAGAATTACCATGCCCTGGAAAATCTATAGTAAAAACATTCGTACCTTGGTCTGCTAAAAATTGATCTGTTAAAGACCAAACTGTATGAGACTGTCCACTTCCATGTAATAAAATTATGGATTTTTTGTTTTGATCAAATTCATACCCTAGATCTGAAAAAAAAACCTTTTTATTATCTACTTCTATTATCAATTAGTTTCCTTGGCTTTTTTTCTTAATTCAAACTTTTGTATTTTTCCTGTAGAGGTTTTGGGAAGTTCACAAAAGATAATTTTTTTTGGTATTTTAAATCATGCCAAAGTCTCTCTACAGAATTTAATTAAATCTTCCTCATTTATTTTTTTTCCCTCTACAGTTTCTACAAATGCACAAGGGGTTTCTCCCCACTTTTTATCTGGTTTAGCTACTACAGCACATAAAGACACTGAAGGATGTTTGGTGAGTGTATTTTCTATTTCAACAGAAGAAATATTTTCTCCGCCAGAAATAATTATATCTTTAGACCTGTCTTTTACCTGTATGTAGCCATTTTCATGAACAACGGCTAGATCTCCTGAATGAAACCATCCTTTGTTCATTATTTTTTTCGTTGACTCATCATTTTTATAATATCCCTTCATTACTGTGTTGCTTCGTATCATTATTTCGCCCATCGTCTTACCGTCTCTAGGTACTTTAGAGTAAGTTTCAGGATTTAATACTGCCACTTCTTCTGTGTGCGGATATCTTACTCCTTGATATGATTTAATTTCTGACTTTTTATCATCGTCATATGCATCCCAATCATCATTCCATGCACAATGTGATATATGACCATAAGTTTCAGTCAATCCGTAAACATGCATAACTTCAAAACCTAGAGATTGCATTTTTTTCAATATTGAACTTGGCGGAGGGGCTCCGGCAGTCATAGCAAAAATTTTATGATTTAAAGATTTTTGTTCCTCCTTAGGTGCATTAGCAATCATATTCAAAACAATTGGAGCTCCACCAAAATGGGTAATTTTATATTTTGAAATTAATTCAAATATATCTTTTACAACAATATTTCTTATCAAAATAATTTTTGCGTGCAATAAAGCCAAAGTCCATGGATAGCCCCAACCGTTACAGTGAAACATTGGAACAGTGTATAAATATGTCAGTCTGTTAGGCATATTCCAGGCGGTAACACTGCCCATCGACATTAAATAAGATCCTCTGTGGTGATACACTACTCCCTTAGGTCGACCAGTTGTTCCAGATGTATAATTTAATGATATTGCTTGCCACTCATCCTTGGGCATTTCGTATTTAAAATCTTTATCACCTTTCAATAAGAATTTTTCATATTCATATTCACCAATTTGACCCTCATCGGGTAAATTTGCTTGTTTATCATTTATATCAATTACAATTATTTTTTTTTTTAATTCTAATAATGCTTTATCGGCAACTTTTTTAAATTGTCTATCAACAATAAAAACTTTTGCATCACTGTGCTTTAAAATATACGCTACTGTAGTAGAGTCTAATCTTGTATTGATTGTGTTAATAACAGCGCCCGTCATTGGTATTGAGTAATGTGACTCAAAAAGTTCAGGAGTATTTGCTGCCATAACAGAAACGGTATCGCCCTTCCCTATTCCAACTTTTGTTAAAGAACTGGCAAATTTAATTGCTCTATCATAAACCTCTTTCCAGGTATACTTTCTTGTTCCATATAATAAAGCTTGGTAATTTGGGTAAATATCTTTTGTTCGCTCTAAAAAAGTTAAAGGTGAGAGAGGGACAAAATTCGCATTATTTTTATCAAGATTTTTCTCAAAAGAATTCATTAATTAAATTTTGCTTTCATTAGCTCTTCGCTGCCATTTTGTGCTGATAGACAAAGACTTTTAACTCTAGGTAATATTTTTAAAAAATAGAAGTTAGCTGTGTTTAATTTTTCTTCATAAAATTCTTTGTTTTCATTTAGTTTTTCTATACTAATTTTTGCAGTTTTAAGCCAAGAAAATCCGAGCGATATATAACCAAGAACTTTCAAAAATTCATTACAAGCTGCGCTAACGTCATCTTTATTAGTATCGTTTTTTTTTATTAGCCAATTAGCAAAATTTTTTAATTCAACTAATGTAAGTTCAAGACTTTCTGAATGTTTCTTTAGTTTATAATTTTGTTTATTCGCGTTAACTTCTTCTTTAATAAGTTTAATATAATTATCTAAAATTTTATTATTAATAATTTTTCTAAAAACCAAATCAATCGCTTGAACTGAATTTGTCCCTTCATAAATAGGAGTAATTCTATTATCTCTATAAAGTTGTTCTATACCTTGATCTTTAGTATAGCCATATCCTCCAAACACTTGAATAGCTTCATTTGTTATTTCCATTCCCGTATCAGAAAAAAAAGACTTAATAACTGGCGTCAATAAAGATACAATTTCATCTGCTTCCTTCCTGATTTTTTCTTTAGAGTGGTTGAGACTTACATCTATTTGCTGAGATAACCAAAAGGCTAATGATCTTTGACCTTCGATTAGAGACTTCATGCTCATTAAACTTCTTCTTATGTCTGGATGTTTGATGATTAAATCAGTTTTGTTGTCTGTATTATTATTTGACTTTCCTTGTTTTCTTTCTTTTGCGTAAGCTAAAGAGTTTTGGTAAGCTGTTTCTGCAATTCCCAAACCTTGTATCCCTACAATAATTCTCTCCAAATTCATCATAGTAAACATTGAACTTAAACCTTTATTTTCTTTACCAATTAGATAGCCCTTGGCATTATCAAAATTAAGCACACATGTTGGTGAGCCTTTAATGCCCATTTTTGTTTCAATTGATAAAGTGTTAACACCATTTTTTTGGCCAACAGAATTATCATCGTTGACTTTGAATTTTGGTACAAGAAATAAACTAATTCCTTTTGTGCCATCAGGTGCACCAGGTATTTTTGCCAATACTAAGTGAATTATGTTCTCTGTTAAATCATGATCCCCTGAAGTAATAAAAATTTTTTGTCCAGTTAGAGAAAAGGATCCGTCATTATTTTTTATCGCTTTTGTTTTTATTAAACTCAAATCTGTACCACATTGAGCTTCAGTTAAACACATTGTGCCACTCCACTTTCCCTCAACTATTTTTGGAAGAAATTTGTCTTTAATTTGTTTGTCTGCATGATGAAGTATACAATTATATGCGCCAATGCTAAGTTCACTGTAAAGTTTAAATGACAAACTAGCTGAGGATAACATTTCTTCAAAAAATGTGCTTACTGTTTTAGGCATCCCCTGGCCGCCATATTCTGGATCGCATGAGAGGGAGGTCCATCCGTCTGAAATAAATTTTTTATAGGCTTCTTTATAACCTGGTGGAGATCTTACTATACCATTTTCATAAATACATGGATTATCATCCCCTGATTTTGCAAGAGGATGAATGAGTTCCTGATTAATTTTAGCTGCTTGGTCCAAAATATCTTTTACCAAGTCAGAATTAATATCTTTGAATTTTTCAATTTCATTATAATGTTGGTTGTCTCTTAAAGAATTAAAAAGAAACATCATATCTTCTACTGGTGCATTATATGTAGTCATTTAATTAATTAATGGTTTTCCCGTTTTCAAAGTATGAGTAATTCTATCTCGGGTTTTTTGTGTTTCGATTAACTTCATAAAACTATTTAACTCTAGTTTGTACATTTGCTCCTCACTTATTTCTTTATTAAGATCAGTATCACCTCCGCTTAAAACATATGCTAATTCTTTACCAACTACCATACCATGATCTTGAATCTTTTTGTCATTATATAATTCTTCGAGTATTTTGTGCATTTTTTTTCTAACATTTTCACCTGATAATTTAAATTTACATTTTTGCCCAGGAGACATATCAACCTTTTTTTGAATTAACTCTCTGGCTGAAGGCAACAACTCATTTCTGTTAATGATTACCTTATGTTTTTTATCTAGAAATAACAATGGTTCAGCCTCTATTGGTGATGTAGCAGTCTTTGCATATCCAATTATATTAAAAACTTGTAATGGAGCAAAGTCTGGATCACTTTGACTTCCTTTTGTTTGAGACCATCTCCATAAAAGCTCTTTACAGCCACCGCCAGCAGGAACTAAACCAACGATTGTCTCAACCAAACCCATTACTATATTTGTATGAGTAACAACATAATTGCTTTGTAATAAAATCTCCTCACCTCCTCCTAAAGCTAATCCTGATGGCGCAGATATAACAGGATTATCACAATACTTTAAATGTTTACATGTTTCCTGAAAATATTTAATAAATTTTTCCACAGAATTTAAATCATTATTATTAACGAATTCCATAACGTAATTTAAATTAACTCCAGCTGAAAATTGCATGCTCTCATTTATTATTATTAATGGTTTATCTGTAGCTTTTTTTAAGGCATCCATTGAATTATAATCTAAAGCATTTGCTTTAGTATTAAATTCTACAATATTAAAATCTTTAAATCTAAATATTTCAGCAGAATCATTTTTATCTATTTGAATTACACTTTTTTTAATTTTACCTAAGGTTTCTATATCTGTATATTTTTGTCTTTGTCCGTAAAAAGATTTTGAATTATTATCTTTTAAATTTTTTAAAAATTGATTTTTTTCAATATTTTTAATTCTAGAAAAAAAATTTTTTAAACCTATATTTTCTAACATTTCAAAAGGCCCCATAGACCAATTAAATCCTAATCTTAATGCTTCATCAATGTCATTATAATTTTTGGTTATCTTGGGCACTAAAGATGAGGAGTATAAAATTATTTTAGAAATTACAGCCCAGGCGTATTGACCATATTTATCGTTTCTGTTAATTAATTCTAAAAGATTTACTTTATTTATTTTTAAATCAATTTTTTTTATAGGGAAATAATCATTTTCTTTTAAATTAAGTGCTTCCAATATTTTTTTTCCATTTGATTTATTCATTCTATAAAAACCACCTTTACCTTTTCTGCCAGTATAGCCAGTGTCAACTAAATTTTTTATTATAGGCAAATCAGAAGCAACTTTTTGGAATTCATCTTCTTTAGGTAATTCTTTTTTAAAACTTTTCAAAACATCTTGCATTAAATCAATTCCGATCAAGTCATAAAGAGCAAATACTCCTGTTTTTGGAATACCCATTGGTCTACCAAATACTGCATCGGCCTCTTCTACAGAAAGATTCATTTTAATTGCTTCTTTCATTGCTACTTGCATAGCGTATACGCCAATTCTATTACCTAAAAAACCTGGTGTATCTCCACATATAATTACACCTTTGCCTAATTTTTTTTCACAAAAATCTTTCAATAAATTAATTTTGTTATCATTATTTGATTTATCTTTTACTATTTCAAGCAAACCCATATATCTAACTGGATTAAAAAAATGGGTAATACAAAAATCATTTTTGTCTTCTTTTTTTAATTTTTCTGAGAGAATCTTAAGTGGAATTGTTGATGTGTTTGAAGAAACAATTGAATCTTTTTTCCTTTTTTTAAAAATTTTTTCATAAATTTCATGTTTTATATTTATTTTTTCTACGACAGCCTCAATAATCCAGTCAGCATTACTTACAACATCGAAGTCATCTTTAATATTACCAGTTTTTAGATTATTAATTTTTAATTTATCAAATAATAAAGGTGGACGTGACTTTAAAATTCGATCTTTTGCTTTATCAGCTATTTCTGTTTTTAGATCTAGTAGCGTCACTGGAATATTAGCATTACACAAATGTGCGGCAATACCACTTCCCATTGTCCCCGAGCCTACTACTACTACTTTTAATATTTTCATAAAATGGTCGGGGCGGCAGGATTTGAACCTGCGACCCTCTGGTCCCAAACCAGATGCGCTACCAGGCTGCGCTACGCCCCGAATGACTATTTTTATAGGTTAAATATGACTTTTTGGCAATTGAAAGATGTACATTAAATAAGTAAATAATACCAATGATACAATATATATCAAAACCATTTAAATATTTTTTTAAGCTTGAGTCGGCATCAGGGCTAGTTTTGTTGTTTGCAGCAATTATAGCCATCTACGTAAGTAATAGTCAATTTTCTAACAACTACTTTGAAATCTTAAAAACCTATTTAACTTTAGGAACTAGCAAATTTGGAATTAAGTTAAGTATTTTACATTGGATCAATGATGTGCTTATGGCTGTCTTCTTCTTTTTGGTAACTCTAGAAATTAAAAGAGAATTTGTACAGGGAGAATTATCTAACCCGAAACAAGCTTTACTTCCAATCATAGGTGCTGTTGGTGGTATGGTGATTCCAGCAGCTGTTTATATTTTAATTAACCTTGGAGACTCAATAAGACTAAATGGTTGGGCTATACCATCAGCTACTGATATTGCATTTTCCCTAGGTGTTCTCTCATTACTTGGAAAAAGAGTGCCAATTTCACTAAAAGTTTTTCTTACAGCATTGGCAATTATAGATGATTTAGGTGCAATAATAATTATTGCTTTTTTTTACTCTGGCAACGTTCAATCAAACTATTTATTATTAATGTTAGGAGCTATATTGGTTTTATTTTTATTAAACAGATTTAAAATTAATTTATTTTTACCATACTTATTAGCAGGTATATTTTTATGGGATTTTACGCATAATTCAGGTATACATGCTACTATAGCTGGAGTGTTATTAGCTCTTTTTATTCCACATAATTTAAAAAACTCAAAAAAATCTATGCTGCTAAAATTGGAACATGCAATTTCTCCTTATGTGGCATTTGGTATAATGCCCATATTCGCTTTTGCTAATGCTGGCGTATCTCTTGAAGGAATAACTTTAAACTCCCTTTTAAATCCTGTGCCTCTGGGAATAGTATGTGGTTTATTTTTTGGTAAACAATTTGGTGTATTTCTCTTTTCTTATATTTCGATTAAATTGAAATTAGCTGAAATGCCTAGTAATTCAAATTGGATAGCATTTTATGCTGTATCAGTGCTTACGGGTATAGGATTTACAATGAGTTTATTTGTAGGAAA
>MDTA01044601.1_pt1 | contig 12382 bp, 7 predicted proteins | sample 811151 | NCBI WGS metagenome assembly MDTA01 (sample SAMN05326648, study PRJNA326480) | marine metagenome | isolation source: seawater | place: Indian Ocean: South | collected 2010
CCACAGCGCCCGGACACTGGTGGCCTGACCCGTCTGAATACAGGGAGCTTCCGGACCTTCCTGCTGCCCATTAGGAAGGCAGCGGATGGTAATCTTGTATTCCTTGGAAAGCCTCTCTTCTTCCTCGGTCGATCCCGCCCATGGGGTCAGCAACCATCCGGGATTGTCGTCCCCTTGCCAGTGATCTTTGAATTCCTCGAGGCTGCTGCACTCGGTGATGTTCCCGTCACGAAACGCGGTAAGGCGGTCGAGCAGGTTCTGCTGGATTTCGGAAAGAATCTGCGGGGCATTGCGGATGAATTCCTCCCGGTCGACAAAGTCCTTTTCATTCGGAGCCTGGTCCCGGCGCTGGAGACAGACCTTGCGCGCCTCAAGGTCCCGGGGGCCAATCTCAAGCCGGATCGGCACACCCTTCTTCACCCACTCCCACTTCTTGACTCCTCCACCAAGGTCCCGCTTGTCGACATGCACCCGGATGGGACTTCCGGCATAGCTCTGTTCCCGACGGAGCGTTTCCGCCAGGGCCTCACAGGACTCGATGATGGCATCCCTTGTTTCCTCCTTCGGAGTAACCGGGACGATGACGACCTGCTGGGGAGCGACCCTCGGCGGAAGCACCAGTCCATCGTCATCCGCATGAGCCATGATGAGGGTCCCGATGAGGCGGGTACTCACCCCCCATGAAGTGGTGTGGACATACTCCTTCTCTCCCCCGCGACCAACAAAGGTGATCTCCTGTGCCTTCGCAAAGTTCTGACCAAGGTAGTGGGAGGTTCCAGCCTGGATGGCCTTCCGGTCCTGGACCATGGCCTCGACCGTATAGGTGTTCAGGGCACCGGGAAATCGCTCGGCCTCGGTCTTCTCCCCGGGCACCACCGGAATCGCCAGATGATCCCGCAGGAACTCTTCGTAGAGACCGTGAATCAACCGCGTTTCCTCTTCCGCCTCCTCCTGCGTCTCATGGGCGGTATGTCCTTCCTGCCAGAGAAACTCAGCGGTCCGCAGGAACAAACGGGTCCGCATCTCCCAGCGCATCACGTTGGCCCATTGGTTGATCAGCAGGGGCAGGTCCCGATAACTCTCAACCCACCGCGAGAAAGCCGCGCCGATGATGGTCTCGGAAGTAGGTCGGATCACATAGGGCTCGGTCAGCTTCCCGGTGGGAACCATCCGTGTCTTGCCACTCTCCGGGTCTTTCTCGGCCTCGAGCCGGTGGTGGGTAACCACCGCACACTCGGTCGCAAAACCCTCGGCGTGTTCCGCTTCCTTCTCAAGGTAGGAGAGCGGGATCAGGAGGGGAAAATAGGCATTCTGATGCCCCGTCTCCTTGAAGCGGGTATCCAGCTGAGCCTGGATGTTCTCCCACAGGGCAAATCCCCATGGCTTGATCACCATGCAACCGCGCGTCTCGGAGTTCTCCGCCATGTCGGCCGCGCGGACGACCTGCTGGTACCACTCGGGGAAATCCTCCGCGCGGGTCGGGGTGATCGCTGTCTTGTCCTTGCCCATGTGCGGAGGCAGGAAAACCACGGATCGGGCCTCTTGAACAAGAAATTCTTCATTCGCCCGCGCATCCCGCGGCCGCGAAAACGCGCCCGGCTCTCACCGGGCGCGTTTATGACAGCTGTTTAATGAGACCTCGTAGCCAGCGCAGGCGTCAGGGAAATCATCAGGCAGGGCATGTTGGCAACGAAGTCGAGATCCGAGGCCCGGCGTTCGAGATCATTGAAATCCCTGGCGATGCCACTCACTGGGTCCGTATTCTCGTTCCCCGGGAATGCCGAAGTTGTCGTTCCGGTGAGGAACCGGGAGAGGTGTGACTGCTGCTCAGGACCACGCTCAGCTATATGAACAAAACTCGGGGACCCACTGGACGCAGGGGTGGCCCCCAATCCGGTGACAGGATCAAGCGGTAGTCCTCCCACCGTGGGGAGCTGAGCACCGGCCTCACCCCCATGACATCCGTTACAGGTGTTCAGGGAGAAATGGTGACGGGCCTCATTGTTGGCGATTCCAGAAGCGTTCCAGAAAAAGCCAGTCCCAAGAACCTCGGACTTCCCGGAGAGAAAGGGCGTGGCTCCCGGGAAAGTCAGGGGAACGGAATGGGTGCCAGCGAGGATGTCGGCCTCAAAGGAGTTCAGGTAATTTACCAGGTCAGAGGTGTTCTGCTTCGAATCCGCCGGGGTCTGCTTGGTAGTTACCGCGGTAAGATGGCTGGGGGCTACTCCCGCTCCGGTGATCTGCCACTCCCGCAGAGTCCAGGGATCGGTCCCGTTGGCATTAAACGGCTCAATGAAGTTATTGGAGCGGAGCTGGTTGAGCGCGCTGCCATTGGGTTTGGAGGGGTCGGCATTCGCCAATGCCACTACATCGGTGAGGGCTTCCAGATCGGAATTAAAGGTGCTCGTGGCATCAACGGTAACAAAAGGAAGGCTACTCAGTTGCTGCCACTGCTGGGCCCAGTTCTTGATCTGCGCGCAGGTATTGAGGGGCACTCCATACTCAAAGATCACGGTCATCGGCTTATGTGCACCTGTATCAAGGTCATAGGCACAGAACACGAACCGGCACTCCCCGGCATTCCCGCTTGCGTAACCCGACGCACTCCGCAGGTCGACCCGGTTCACGATCGCGGTCAGGCGGAAGGGTGCGTTCTTCAGATCGAGGGGATCAAGGCCCTCTGCCACGTTAGCGGCCTCCCATTTGTCAATAAGCGCAGCCTGAACGTCACCCTCTCGGTCAGGAACATCATCAAAGTTAATCGTCTGGAACTGCTCGAAATGATCGATCCAGCGGCGGGCGAAGACCTTTGGATCCACCCCGGTGAGCGCAGAATTACACATTTCCTCCATCAGGAATCCAAAGGTCCATTTGCGTGGGCGCCCCGTCGCCGGGTCGATATAGGATATCGCATCTGGGTTAAAGGGGTCCCAGGTCCGGTCTGGATCGTTGACTACTGAAAGATCCGTAATCAGAAGAGACTTCCCGGGATCCACGGCGGAGGAAGATCCGAGAATCGCACCCCCACCGGTAGCCAGAGGCTGGATTTCGCCGTTGTTAAGGAAAGGGAACAGGTCAACGCTGTCACCCAGGGCATTAAACTCCGGGACGGCCACCCGACCGGTCAACTGCCGATCCGCATAGACCGGGACAGTGCCATCCCCGAGTCCGCGCAGGCGATCGAGGGCGGCTTCGAATTCGAACCGAAACTTCCTGATGACCCCGTCATTTAGCGCAGCAATGTAAGATCCGGGAACCCGCCCGGGTTGCAGCCTCACGGGCCCTTCGTTGAGGAAGAGAGGGAATCCCTCAGGGAAAAACTTCTGGTTCCGAACCGCGGTGTGTTCCGGGGGAAACTGAAGCGTCAGGGAATTTCCCCGGAGATTGATGGAGGAGGGCCTGATTTCATCAAGGTTGGGAACTGCTCCCTGCTCCACGATGGGCCGGAGAGTCGATCCAAAATCCTGGTCTCCAAGGCGCACCCGGGCGCGAAAAAGCTTGGTGGGAGAATCCATGGGGATCTCAAGTTCGACGATCTGCTGGTTGTCGGAAGCAGCCGCCTCGGTGGTGGTCGTGCCATCCGGGTTAATTCGTTCAATCTCGACCCGTGGGGCCCTGATGCGAACCCGCACGGAGTCACCATCGACTTCGGTGGATTCTATTTCCTGGCCAAGGGCAAGCCCCCCCGCGATTCCTAGTAAAGAGTAGCCGAGGCGACGCATAAGCATGGGAGTTGATTTCATAAGTCTGGTAGTTGGTATGGTTTATTTGACGTTGGTCGTTACTTGTGGGGATGGGTAAAGGAATGGCTGGAGCCACGGACGAAGCGCTGAGACATCGAGGGAGAGCCCCAGTTCTCCAAAAGAGCCGTTGAGCCGGTGGTCGGAATCGGATGTTCCGCGATGGCGCCCGAGGATGATGCTCACAACGTGCACCCTGCCCTCGGCATCGGGGACAAGGCCGGGCCCCCCGGAATCGCCCGCGGCAAAATGCCCTTCGTTTCCACCCGGATCGAAACGATGAAGCAGCAATGGGCCACAGTCCCGGGAAAGGCCGAGGAGCAGCAACAGTTCCGGGGTCAACTCCTGGTCAAAGCGGTTGCGCCCCAGAGTGAGCACTCCCGCTGGCTGGAAATCTCCCTGCAGGCCGTTTCCACGATGCCCATATCCTCCGAAGTGAACCAGCAGGTCGTTTGAAACAGGAGCGGTCGCGACCGGTAACCCCGCGATGACATTTACGCCAACCGGGCAGGACAACTCGATGAGGGCAGCGTCCCACACCCGATGCCCTGCAGCCCTGGGATGACAATAAACCGCCTTCCAGCAGCTTCGAGGCCTTCCTGCACCGGAGGGAAACTCAACCAGCCCTCTTGAAATCTTGTCCCCCGGAATATCAGCAACAACATGCGCAGCAGTCAGGACATAACGCCCCCCGGGAAGCAGGGTGCCCGAGGCAATAAGTCCAGAAGGGGTATGAATCCGGGCAATCGCCGCCACCGATGGAAAATCGGCTCCGTCCTTCAGGGAGGGCCCATCCACTACGATAGCTCCTGCCGTCCCCAGGCTCAGGAGGGCAATCGCAGTGATTCCTGCAGAACGCATCCCCATCCCAACCGCGAACCTCCAGCCCGATTTCCATTTTTCCGCAGAAAAACTGAATCTCCACCCGGATCCAGATCGCGGTGAGAGCTCAGCTCACCATCCGGAAGTTCACCCCCTTATCCCAGGGGATCAGGCCGTGATTCCACCCTTCTCGTCATCCAGGAGGCCTGATTTCTCCAGATAGTAGTCATAGCCGCCGCTATATCTAGTCACCTTGCCGTCGGAAATATGCCACGTCGACTCCGCCAGCTTGCGGATGAAGTGAACATCATGGGAAATAAATACCAACGATCCCTCATACTGTTTAAGGGCTTGGATGAGGGCTTCCACCGAGAGGAGGTCAAGGTGAGTCGTTGGCTCATCCATGAGGAGCAGATTAGGGGGATCAACGAGGAACTTGACCAGGTTGAGCCTGCTCTTTTCGCCACCTGAAAGGACCTTGACCTTCTTATGAACATCCTCCCTGCGGAAAAGGAAGGACCCCAGCAGTCCACGGGCATCCTCTTCCCGCATGCCCGCTCCGGTAGTGCAGATCTCCTCCAGGACCGTATTGCCCTCGTTCAGCAATTCGGAACGGTGCTGCGAGTAGTATCCGAGCTTGGTGGCATAGCCCACCTTCCTCTCGCCCGCATCTATCGGAATCATTCCGGCCATGATCTTGAGCAGGGTGGACTTGCCTGCTCCATTTGGGCCCACCAGGACCGTTCGGTCACCCCTCTCCACTACCAGGTCGAGATGCTCGTAGATTCTCGTCTCCCCGTATGACTGACCCACCCCCTCAAACTCGATCACTTTCTGGTTACTCCTTGGCGGCTTTGGAAAATGAAACTTGAAGACCTTCCGGGGCGCCCGCGGCTTTTCAAGAGTGTTCATCTTCTCAAGCTGTTTCACCCGGCTCTGGACCTGCGACGCCTTGGAAGCAACCGAACGAAAGCGGTCGATGAACTCCTGGATCCGGTCAACCTCCTTCTTCTGGTTCCGCCAGGCTGAAAGTTTCTGCTCATAACGCACCTCCCGTTCGCTGAGATAACTGCTGTAATCTCCCCGGTAGGAAATCAGCTTCTGCTCATCGATCTCAACCACGGTTTCCGCGATGGCATCCATGAAGTCACGGTCATGTGAAATCATCAGGATGGCCCCGGGATAATTGCTGAGATACCTCTGGAACCAGAGCAGGGCGAGCAGGTCGAGGTGGTTGGTGGGCTCGTCCAGCATGAGGAGATCAGGCTCCAGGCAGAGAATCTGCGCCAGATGAGCCCGCATCACCCAACCCCCGGACATCTCATGAGCCGGTCGATCAAAGTCTTCCTGCCGGAACCCCAGACCCGCGAGGATCTTGCGCGCCTTCGGCTCCAACTGGAACCCGTTCAGGAGGGTAAACTGATCCTGGGCTTCGGCATATTCCGGGGAGTCAAGCGTCCCGGCCGCTTCATGCTCCCGCATGACCCTCTGCACTTCACGCATCTCAGGAGTAATCGCGGTGGCGATCTGGAGCACGGTATCCTTCCCGGGGTCGCCAGCTTCCTGCGAGAGATAACCCACGTGGGCATAGTCATCGCGATCCACCGTGCCGGCGCTGGCCTCCTCATTACCCAGAATGATATGGAAGAGGGTGGACTTCCCCGCCCCGTTAGGGCCCACCAGGGCAATACGCTCACCCCAGTTGATGGTCAGGTCGGCCTCCTCGAAGAGGGTCCGACCACCATAGGCCATGGTTAACTTGCGAATGGTGAGCATGCGCGGGGGGCCTTGGCACCGATTCCCCGGAAAAGCAATGGAGAAACCTCCTTGGAAGGAATCAGTTTCCGGCCCTCACTCCTTGCTGGAGAGCTCCTTCACCGTCAGATGCCGGAAGTCGATCGACATGACCTTGTTCCCGTGCAACTGCAGCCCGATTGGCCCCTTGGCCTTTGCGTTCTCCGAGGTGTAGGTCATCACGTGAACCCCGTTGAGCCACGTGTCATATTTCGGCCCCACCGCAACGATCCTGAGTTTGTTCCACTCATTGATCTTGAGAAGGTTCTTCACACCCTTGACCCCTTCTTTCTCCTCCGCCTCGACGGGATATCCCTTGCCCGCGATGTAAGGTGAGGCCGTCATATCACGCTTGAGGGAGCCCGAGATCCCGATCTGGATCTGCTGCCCCCCGTCCCGAACGAACACGCCCGAGTCACCCTTCCCGTCAAAGCGGAACTCGCAACTCATATCGAAGTCGGAAAAATGCTTCTCGGTCCAGAGGTTGCTTCCCCGCTTCCTCGGACCGCTCTTGGCCACGATGGCTCCGTCCACCACCGACCACCAGATGTTGTCCTTGGGAACCTTCCAACCCACGAAATCCTTCCCGTTGAAAAGGGACTCCCCTTTCCCATGATGATCAGCAAAGGCAAGAGTTGAGATACCCAGAAAGGCAAGAAAGACGGTTTTCATATCCCTCTTTTACCCAAACGGCAGGCGATGTCCACAAGTCAAACGCCCCCTATCCCTCCCGCTGGAGAAACAGGTCGATGCCCTCGGTCAGGGCAATCCAGCTAGCCTCGATGATACTATCCGAAACTCCCACCGTTCCCCAGGTCCGCTCTCCATCGGTATGGACAATCTGGACTCTGGTCTTGGCCGCGGTGGCAGCGTGCCCATCCACGATCCGAACCTTGTAATCAATAAGAGAAACCCCGTCGATTGCAGGAAAATGAGGCATGAGGGCCTGCCGCAGGGCCTTGTCCAAGGCATTAACCACCCCATGACCTTCCGAGGCCGTATGCTCAGATACTCCTTCCACTTCCATCTTAACGGTCGCCTCACAGACCGGATTATGCCCATCCCGATACTGACGAAAACTGCACTGATACTCACGCAGCGCCCAGCGCTTCTCATGCTGTCCAGTCTCCCGCCGGATGAGTAATTCCAGGGAACCTCCGGCCGCCTCGTAGGAATAGCCTTCCTTCTCCTGCTCTTTGACCTTGGTCAGGACCGCCTTGGCTTCCGGGCTCCCTTTCTCAAGCGGGAGGCCGATTTCTTCCGCCTTCATCAGGATATTCGACTGCCCGGACAACTCACTGACCAGGATGATCTGGGCGTTACCCACTTCCCCGGGTCGAATGTGCTCATAACTGTGCGCCACCTTCTGCACCGCGTTCACATGCATTCCCCCCTTGTGGGAAAAGGCAGTCCGACCAACGAAGGGGGCTCGATGGTGGGGAGAATTGTTGGAGATCTCATCCACGAAGTAGGACAACTCCTTCAACTTGGTAAGATCCTCGACCACCTCGATCCCGCGCTTAAGCTGCAGGATCGGGATGACGGAAGTCATGTTGCAGTTTCCGGTGCGCTCCCCATAGCCATTGATCGTTCCCTGAACCTGTACCGCCCCGACATCCACCGCCGAGATGGCATTGGCAACCCCTACCCCACAGTCGTCATGAGTATGGATCCCGAAGGGCACTCCTGGCACCCTCTCCTTCACCACCGTACAGATCGCGGCGATCTCATCCGGCATGGTTCCTCCGTTGGTGTCACAGAGGACAAGGCATTCCGCTCCCCCTTCCGCTGCCGCCTCCAGGGTCTGCAGGGCATGCTCGCTGTCATCCTTATAGCCATCAAAAAAGTGCTCGGCGTCGTAAATCACCTCCCGGTCCGCCTCCTTGAGGTAACGGACTGTATCACGGATCATGGCAAAGTTTTCTTCCGGGGTGGTCTTGAGCACCTCGGTCACATGAAGTTTCCAGCTCTTCCCGAAGATCGTGATCACCGGGGTGGAGGCATCGATCAGAAGCTTCACCTGGGCATCATCCTCCACCGCCCGGTCATGACGGCGGGTCGACCCGAAGGCTGCAATCCGGGCATGGGCCCATTCCTCATCAGCTGCTGCCTTGAAAAACTCCACGTCCTTGGGATTGGAACCAGGCCAGCCACCCTCAATATAGTCCGCTCCGAACTCGTCGAGACGGTGGGCAATGCGCAACTTGTCCAGTCCGGACAACTGGAATCCCTCCCCCTGCGTTCCGTCGCGGAGAGTTGTATCGTAGAGAGAGACCTTTTTTTCTGCTGCCTTCATCACCCATGACCCGCGCTGCGAGAGGGCGAACACTGGCTTCTCGCTCCGACAAACTCAACACCAAAGGTGTAGATCCACCCCCCAACCGCTACCGGCTGCGATAATCAGCCCCGGCCCAACTTTTCAATACAGAGCGCTGCCAGTCTTCCAATTGACTCTGCATGCGTGCGACGCGGACTTTCTCTGCCAGAGAAAGATCCCTCGCTTCCATCGGATCTTTCTCCAGATGATAGAGCTCCCAACGAACGGCAGCTCCAGCCTTTTTCTGAATCCTGTGAAGTTTCCACGGCCAGTCCGTCCACGCCGAGTGACCCCGAAGATCAGTCCGGTCCCTTGGAGGGAATTGATTGGCGTTCTTGAGAATCCGCTTTGGAAACGGGTTTATCCCGCCTCCCTCCTGAGCTTCCATCAACTCTTTTATAATGCGGTCACTCCAAGTCGACTGACCGGCCATATACCCATGCCAGAAACCCATGGGGGGACGGGCAGAGGATCGCCCCTCCAGAATCGGCAGAAGTGAGATCCCATCCAGTTGTGGTTGATTCTTCACATCTGCTCCAGCGACCTGCAGCAAGGTCGGATAAAGGTCGGAGGAGTTTACCGGCACAGTTATCCGGCCCGGGCGGAAACGTGCAGGCCATTCGAGGATGGCAGGAACACGGAGCCCCCCCTCGTAGATTGAGCCCTTCTTCATCCGCCCTCCGGACGAAGCCTCTACCAGTCCTCCATTGTCACTGTGGTAGATTACAAGTGTGTCCTCCGCGATCTCGAGGTCGCGGAGGGCCTTTCGAAGCCGCCCCACCTGCTGGTCGAGCAGGGTAATTTCGCGGAAATAACCCGCTGGTTTTCCATGTTCCTGATAAAGGCTTTCCGCCCCGGCGATTCCCCGGGGCACTTCGCCAAAGGGATCGTGAGGAGCAGGAAACCAGCAGACAGCAAACATGGACTTACCCTTGTTCCTATGTGCTGACAGAAACGAAATCGTTGCATCCATTGACAGGACTGAGCCGGAGCCGGTCATCCGTTGATAGGTCCCATCCCGACTGAGGTAGGGGTCCTTATCAAAGAAATTCAATCCTGAGAGCCATTCATCAAAACCCTGCCCTCCTGGAGAGGTAGGGCTATTCTTCTGGACCGACCCGATGTGCCACTTGCCGAAGTGTCCGGTTACATAACCCGCTCCCTTGAGGGCCTCCGCAATCGTCACTTCGTGGGGACGAAGATAGTGCCCGTGGTTGGGAACATTACCCCGAAAGGGGTGTCGGCCAGTCATTACGCTGGCCCGGGTGGGAGAGCACACGGGAGCTGCTGCATAGAAGCGATCGAATACTACGCCCGCCTTGGCCATGGCATCCAGATGAGGAGTTCGCACGAAGGGGTGTCCATTGTAGCCAGTATCCCCGAATCCATGATCATCGGACATCACGAGGACAATATGCGGACGTTCCTCGGCAAGCAGCATTGCAGGGAGAAGCAACCAGATACTTGTCAGCAGATTAAACCCGGACCTGTTCATTGAGCTTCCTTAATTCGATAAAATAGCGGTCCCTTTATTTCGAGGAAAACTTGGCAGAGCAGACCTGAGTCAATGAGCCGGCCACTGAACAGGAATCGTACTTGAAGCATCTCTTAACCCGGGATCCAATGCCTCCATCATCCTGAAAGAGACTCCATCATGCATAGCAAGCCACTCATAAAAAGGGCCCTGGCCGTCCTGACTACCTCGATTCTCTCGATCATCAGTCCGGTCATCGCCGGAGAAAAATTGAAGATCTTCGTCCTCGCCGGGCAGTCCAATACAGTGGGTCACGCGAACCAGCACACCCTCGCCACCCTGTATCGCCCGGGGGACGAGAGGGACAAGAGACTCACTGAACTGGTCTTCAAGGCTGACAGCGGGCTCTCCCCGGAAGCGCTGGAGGAACAATTGGAACGCGGCCGCAGGATCGATGAACTCACCGGCGGAATCTCCAACGAAAAGATCAAGGCCATGAGCGACGGACCCGAGAAGACGGCCGTGGAAGCGGAACTGAAAAAACTCAATGAAGCCTATGACGCTTACACCAACAAGGTCATCTCATCCTGCGTCGTCTCCGACCGGGTTTACATCTCCTCCATTGCAGACGGCAACAAACGCTCGGGACCACTGACGGTGGGCTTCGGGGGGAACCCCACCAAGATCGGACCGGAATTCAGCTTCGGCCTCTCCATGGCACAGAAACTGGACGGCCCCATCCTGCTGATCAAGACGTCCTGGGGAGGCAAGTCCATCAATTACGATTTCCGCCCGCCCTCCGCCGGGGCCTACGTGCTGAACGACAAGCAGAAGGAGGCGGACAACGCCGCAGACATCCGCAAGAATGCAGGCCTCAACTGGCGAATGATGAATGAAGCGATCGGGACGGTGCTCAAGGACCTCAAGAAATACCACCCCGCCTACGATGCCGCCGCCGGGCATGAGATGGCCGGGTTCGTGTGGTTTCAGGGATTCAACGACCAGTTCTCGGATGAATTCCGGAACAATTACCGCGACATGATGGTTCACTTCATCAAGGACGTGCGCAAGGAATACAATGCCCCGGGAATGCCCTTTGTCATCGGGGTTCTCGGCACCAACATGACCAAGGAAGGAGTAGACAAGAATGCTGTTTCGGTCGCCCAGCGGGAGGCCGCCAAGGCACCGGAGTTCAAGGACAATGTCACCTCGGTGGAAAGCTACCAGGTCTACGACCTCGGAGCCCGGGCTGTCTACGACAAGGGATGGGCCAAGAACTTTGCCGTGTGGCGTGCCATAGGCAGCGACCGCCCCTACCATTACCTCGGAAGTGGCACCTTCTTTGCCCGACTCGGGGATTCCTTCGCCACGGCCATGAACGACCTGATCGGGAAGCAGAAGAAGTGATCTGGCCCAACACCACCTCATGAAGATCATCACAACAGCCTTCTTCCCCCTCCTGCTGGCCCCCTCCCTCCTCGCCGCCGATCCACTCATCATCGCTTCCGAGGCCGATTGGAAGAAGTCCATCGCCTCATCCGAGGGTGTCGTCATCAAGAACGGGGTGGCCGAACCCACCGGCAAGACGGGCACCCTCAGGACCAGGGTCCAAAAGTTCGACCAGAAGCGCTCTGCTTCCTCCCTGGTCATCAGGCAGTCCGCCATCTGGCAGAACTGGAACCCGATCGAAAACCTCGGACCCGCCAACCTGCGCGACGCTCCGGTCCTGCTCACCGTCGGCCCGGACAACTACTGGATGTTCGGCCGCTACGGCGGCTTGCAACCGAGGCGCAAGAAGGGGCAGAAGCCCCAGGCCGCCTTCACTCCAAAACCTGCGAAGCTTGAGGGCTTCGACATCCCCCTCCAGACCACCCCTGACAAGAATCAGTACAATGCCCCGGGGGGGTTGAAGAAAGGCAAGGGCGGCTACCATGCCTGGCAGAGCCGGGACATGAAGAATTGGGTCCATCACGGACCCGTCACCGAGGGGTTCTCCAAGTGGGTGACCAGTGCCGAATGGGTCGATGGCAAGGCCTACATCTACTACGACTTCCCCAACGACCAGGACCCGCATGTCTACGTTGATGCGGACCTGACCGACGGCGAACCGGGCAAGAACATGGGCCTTGCGGTGGCCGACCCGTCCCATGGCTCCGATGCTGGCTTCATCCGCGATCTCGACGGCAAGATGCACGTCATCATCGAGGACTGGAGCCCCATCTCCGCCAACAAGCG
>MDTA01226343.1_pt1 | contig 12381 bp, 13 predicted proteins | sample 811151 | NCBI WGS metagenome assembly MDTA01 (sample SAMN05326648, study PRJNA326480) | marine metagenome | isolation source: seawater | place: Indian Ocean: South | collected 2010
AAGAGTTTGAGCAATTGGGAATACATCATTATCAATTGTTTTAGGTAAACCAACAACGGTCAAGTTATAATTATTTTCTTTCAGATAATTTGATAAATCTGCAGCAGTAGTGTTGGTGTCATCTCCTCCAATAGTATGTAAAATATTCACCTCATCTTTCACAAGTTGTTTTGCAGCAACTTCTAGCGGAATTTCTCCTTGTTCTATGTACCCCTTAGAGACACAGTCCTCAATATTAGTTAACTTTACTCTACTATTTCCAATGGGACTCCCTCCAAAATTATAAATATTTTGAATATCATTTAAAATATCTTTTGGAAAAGAAATAGAATTACCCAGCAACAATCCTTTGTATCCATTCAGGTATCCTATTATTTCAACTCCTGCATAGTTCTTTAAATAATTTTCGGTTAGTCTTCCTAATGAAGCAGATAAACATGGGGCTATCCCTCCTGAAGTTAAGAATGCAATTTTCATAATACTTAAATTTATTTTGCAAATATCGTATTTTTTATTTATGGAATTCAGAGAGTATTTTTTTAGCAAGAATCATAGATATCTTTAAACTACTTTCGTGCGTCCATCCTGCAATATGTGGAGATAAAATAACATTTTTGCTTTCCAAAAGAAATCTTAATACTTGATTATCTCCACTTTCAGAAAGTTTTTCAAATGATAATTTTTCATATTCTAAAACATCCAAACAGGCTCCTAAAATCTTATTATCTTTAATTTTTATCATAAGATCTTTCGTATTAACACATTTCCCTCTTGCTGTATTTATGAGAAAAATATTCTTCTCAAATTTTTCTATAAAATCTTTATTTACTAAGTACTTTGTTTCTTCAGTCAGAGGAATATGAAGACTTAAAATATCTGCATGTTTATAAATTTTTTCCATAGAACTTTGGTATTTGTAAGACTCCAAATACTTATCGTATGCAAGAATATTCACCCTAAATCCTGATAAAGCTTCAGCAAATGCTGAACCATTATTTCCAAAACCAATAATTCCAATTGTTTTACCAGATAATTCAATGCCTCTGTTTTTCTCTCTATTCCATTTTCCTTTTCTTACTTCTAGGTCAGAAACATTAAGATTATTAAATAATGAAAGAATCATTCCAATAGCATGCTCCGCAACAGCTTGTCTGTTCCCTTCAGCAGCATTAAAGCATATTATTTTTTTTGATTTTGCGTAACTTACGTCAATGTTTTCCAAGCCACTGCCAGCACGTGCAATAAATTTTAAATTTCTAGCCTTGTCAATAAATTGCGAGTCAATTTCAAAACGACTTCTGATTAATATTCCCTCATAATCAGATATTTTTTCTTCAATTTCGGATTTAGATAATGATAAAGCATTATGACAAACAAAATTATTTCTTTCTAATGTATTTTGTAAATGAGGGTGTGTATTATCAATAAATAGAACTTTCATTATAATATAGATTGACCTATTAAAAAATAAATATACAATCCAAGAATATCATTTATTGTTGTGATAAAAGGTCCCGTAGCTAATGCAGGATCAATTTTGTATTTCTCTAAAGTTAGAGGTATAAATGTCCCGAAGAGTGCTGCAAAAACTATAACTGATAATAAAGAAATGCTTACTGTAATACTTAGTTGAATTGAGTATTGTAATACTATAGTTGACCCAAAAATAATTAGGGAGCAAATTAGACCGTTTAATAAAGCAACTCCTAATTCTTTTGTGAGTTTGCTAAAAATAGTATTTAGTTTTATGGATTCATTTGCTAACCCCTGAACAACAATTGCGGCAGATTGGACACCAACATTTCCTCCCATTGCAGCAATTAAAGGAATGAAAAATGCAAGTTGTATATTTTCTTCAATATCAAATAATCCAATTACTTTAGCTCCTAATAAACCTCCAGCTAGTCCTATTAAAAGCCATGGTAATCTAGCTCTAGTCAGGTGCCAAATACTATCTGAAGATTCAACATCTTCTGTTATTCCTGATGCCATTTGATAATCTTTCTCGGCTTCATCTTTAACAACATCCATAACATCATCAATAGTAATCCTACCTACTAAAATATTTTCTTCATTTACAACAGGAATTACAATCAAGTCATATTTATTCATAATATTAGCTACACTAGCATTATCTTCATTAACGTGTACAGAGATTATCTCTGTATTTGCAATTTCTTTGATGAATATTTTACTTTCAGTAATTAACAACCTCCTCAAAGATAAGGTTCCTGTAAGTTTGTTATTGTCATCAACAACATAAATTGTATGAACCTTTTTTACAGAAGATGCTTGTTTTCTCATTTCCTTTAGGCATTGAAGAGTGCTCCAGTTTTCATTTACTTTTATAAGTTCTTTAGCCATTAATCCTCCTGCTGTATCTTCTGGGTAGTTTAAAAGATCTGTAATATCTGAGGCATGTACATCATCTTCAATTAACGAAAGCACTTCTTCTTTTAACTCCTGGGGAAGTTCCAAAATCACATCAGTTGCATCATCTGATTCTAGATTTTCAATTACTTCCGTTGCAATTTCTTTAGACGATAAATTGGATAATAAGTGTTCTCTTATTTCCTCCTCTAATTCCATTAATACTAATGCAGACTTTTCCTCATCAATTAATTGGTAGAGGTAATTTGCTTCTTTCTCAGACAGATTATTTATTATCTCTGCAATGTCTGCTACATGAAGATCTTCAATTAATTTTTGAATATTTTTATTAGAGTATTCTGAAATTAAATCAGAAATTTGTTGAAGGAAGTTAGAATTTATTTCGTTATTGTTGGACATTTTTAGTGATTGTAATAAAATCCTCTACATCTAATTGTTCTGCTCTTTTTTGTAATAATTCGTCAATCTCAAGATTAATGTTCAAAGAAAAGGATTTTAATGCGTTCCTCAAAGTTTTTCTTCTCTGATTATATCCAGCTTTTACAATTTGAATAAATTTTTTTTCATCACATTCAAGTTCCTTTCTCTCGTTTCTAATCATCTTTATAACTCCAGATTTTACTTTTGGTGCAGGTGTAAAAACATATTCATTTACTGTAAAACAATAATCAATATTGTAAAAAGCTTGTAGAAAAACACTTAAAATTCCTTTTTTTTTGCCTTTCGTACAAGCTACTCTTTCAGCAACTTCTTTCTGAAACATCCCAATAACCTCTGTTATCTTATCTCGGTTTTCGAAAACTTTGAAAAGTATTTGGGAGGATATGTTATAAGGGAAGTTTCCTATTAAGGAAAGCTTATTTTTGGTAATTTCTTCTAGGTCTAGTGTTAGGAAGTCTCCTTCAATTATATTTAACTCTGGGTAATTTAATCTTAAATAAAAAACAGATTCACTGTCAATCTCTATTACTTTAAAATTAATATTTTTATTATATAAAAACTGAGTTAGAATGCCCATTCCAGGTCCAATTTCTAATAGATCTTTATTCTTATATTCAAGTTGGTTTACAATGTTTTTAGCAATAGATGGTTCATTCAGGAAGTGTTGTCCTAAGTGTTTTTTTGCACTTACCTTTTTCATTATGATTTTTTCAATCTCTTAAACAGTTCTGAAGCAAATACAAATTCATTCAGCTCCATATTATTTGAGTTAATTAATTCTTCTTTGTTTCCTTCCCACCAGATCGATCCCTCATATATAAAGGCAATTTTCTCACCAATTTGCATTACAGAATTCATGTCGTGAGTATTTACAATGGTTGTAATGTTATATTCTTCAGTAATTTCTTTAATCAGATTATCAATTAAGATTGCAGTCTTTGGATCTAAGCCTGAGTTAGGTTCATCACATAAAAGATATCTTGGATTCATAGATATAGCTCTTGCAATTGCAACTCTTTTTAGCATTCCTCCACTTAATTCTGCAGGAAGCAACTCATTTTTGTTCTCTAGATTTACCCTCTTCAAACAGAAATTTACTCGATCCAATTTCTCTTCAGTAGATTGATCAGTAAACATAGTAAGAGGGAACATAATATTTTCCTCAACCGTCATATAGTCAAATAAAGCTCCTCCTTGAAACAACATTCCAATTTCCTGTCTTATTTGTCTTTTCTCTTTTAATTTCATCTGATTAAATACTCTTCCATCATAAATAATATTTCCACTGTCAAGTTCATGTAGTCCTATTAATATTTTTAAAAGAGTAGTTTTACCTGATCCACTTTCTCCTATTATTAAATTTGTTTTACCTTGCTCAAAGGTGAATGATACATCATTTAGAACTTTATTTCCTCCAAATTGTTTATATATGTTCTCAACTACAATCATGACAGTATTAAATCTGTTAAGATGAAATTAAAAATTAAAATAAAGATACTACTATATACTACTGCTTTGGTGCTAGAAATTCCAACATTTATTGCACCTCCTTGGGTGTGATATCCAAAATATGACGAAACCGAAGTGATTAAAAATGCAAATACAACAGTTTTAATAATAGAATAGCTAACATAAAATGGAATGAACTCATATTGTAGACCTTGAATAAAATCAGATGTTAGGACCCCTACAGATTGCCCCCCAAAAAGTCCTCCAATAATTCCAATGGAAACACTTAGAATTATTAGAATTGGGAACGAAATTATTGATGCAATTATCTTAGGAAGCACTAAAAATGAAGCAGAATTAATTCCCATAATTTCCAGGGCGTCAATTTGTTCTGTTACTCTCATTGTACCTATTTCAGATGATATATTAGATCCTATTTTACCCGCTAAAATTAATCCAATCATTGTAGGGGAGAATTCAAGAATTAAAGCGTCTCTCGTTACAAGTCCAATTAAATATTTCGGAATCAAAGGATCCTCAATATTTAGGTATTGTTGTATAGTAATTACAGCTCCAATAAAAAACGATATTATTATAACTATTCCAACAGAATCTAGCCCAATCTTGTGAATTTCTAACTTTAATTGTCTGAAAAACATACTGTATTTTTCGGGTTTACTCATTACTTTTTTCATCATAATGAAATAGTCTCCAAGATTTTTTAGTGATTTTATCATTGAGGCTAAAAGTAAGAAGATTTTTCAAAAGAATATTGTCATTCATGTTTGATATTTTACTTATTTTTGAACCTATATATGAAAACTAATTTTTTTTTTCTAATTTTTTTCTTAATAATAATTACTTTGTCATCTTGTAAAGTTTTAAAAAAGAATGATTGTGATTGTCCTAATTTTGGTATGAAGGAAAATGCATCTGTAAAAACTAATTCTTAAATTCACCTAATTTATTCTAAAAAATTAAATTTGCACTTTTAAGAATTTATTTATTATAAAGTTTGTATAAATTAATGATTGTTTGATGTTACTGCAACTATTTTTGAAAAAAAATAATTATAATTGATATAAAAATATGGAATTTGATTTTTGGTCATTTACTTTAGAAAATTTTAAAGCAGCGGGATCTATTGGAGGATATGTATCTATTTCAATAATTGGTTTCGCTTTAATTAGTTTAATAGCTAAAAAAAGATACAATAGAGAAACTAGACATATTGGGCCTAAATGGACACATCCTATTATTGGGTCTTTATTAGGAGCAATTCCAGGCTGCGGCGCAACAATTGTTGTATCTTCATTGTATAAAAATAGAAAAATATCCTTTGGAGGTTTATTTGCTACTTTTATAAGTACTTTAGGTGAAGGTTCATTTGTTTTATTAGGAGCCTCAGGCGAGGCCCCTGATGTTGAGGCTAATTTTTATGCTTATTTAACAATTACTGTTGTTGGATTCATTGCAGGTATTGTATTTGGTTATATATGCGATATATTTGGATATAGTGCTGATTTTAAAAATAATCAACAGAATATAGAAAAGAATGAAAATACTCAAACGCAAAAATATACTTTTGCACGAATATTTATTGAAAAACTAGGATTTTATTCCATCATAATAATGTCTATCTTTTTAGCTCCAACTTCAATATTGGCATTATGGGGAAGTGAGATTGCATCCATCTCAAGTATAACTGATTGGGTTACGTTATCTCTTACAGTTACTTGTATAATTTTTTATTGTGTAAGTAGATTTATTCATCAACACCTGGACCTTTGTGGTGGTGATGATTTTAAATCAACTACATTACACGCGATTATAGATGTTGCAATGGTAGTAACATATGTATTTATTGGTTTGTTTGTAGCTAATTATATTATTGATGTATTGGTTGGTGAGAAGACATTTATTTCATGGATGAAATCTTCAAGCTATTATTTAATATTAATAGCTGCTTTAATAGGAGTTATGCCTGGATGTGGAGGATTGATTGTAGTAGCTGTTACTTACATGGGAAACCCTGAAATTTTTCCAATGGCTGCATTAATATCAGCTGCAATTGCAAGTAGTGGTGATGGAATATTTCCATTAATAGCAGATAATAGAAAAGACGGGTTAATTGTTTCTGCGGGAGGATTAATAGTTGCTCTGATTGTAGGATACATAGCTCTATTTCTAGGGTTCAATTAAATAAAGATTACATATAATTGTATTTAAAGTATTTAAATAGAAAATCGGAAGATCAGATTCTTAAGTGGGAAAAAGATTTTTGTGTAACAATAGAAGTTTCTAGGCCATGTAGAACTAGATTAGGTGTTTTTATTCCTAAAAATAATGGTAAAAATTTAATAAAAATAAATCAAGATTTAAATCAATATTCTTTTTTGATAACATTAGTTCATGAGTTGGCTCATGCAAGTATTTGGACTAAGTTTGGTAGTATGGTAAAACCTCACGGTGATGAATGGAAGAAAGAATTCCAGAAAATGATGCTTAGATTTCTTAATCCTGAATATTTTCCGGAAGATATTCTTAAAGCTCTTTCACGTCATATGATAAATCCTAAGGCTACAACAGTTAGAGATATTAAATTAACAGAAATTCTAATGAGTTATAATGATCAAGAAGTTATTACAATTAACTCATTAGAGAATGGTGTTTGTTTTAAGACCTCAGACGGAAGAGAATTTAGGAAAATAAAAAAGATGCGTAAGAATTATAAGTGTATAGAATTAAAATCTGATAAGATCTATCGATTCTCTCCGTTGGCAGTGGTATTCCCTTTGTAAACAATTTTTATATCTTTGCTTTCTGATGAGAAAGAAAGAGAAATTTAGTTTATTTCATTCTATTAAGAGAAGGATATATTTCTTTGTTATTAGAATTCTACGTTTTTTTACTTATCTAAAAAACGCTCATAAATCACCACAATATTTATTTATTTTAAGTCCACCTTATTGCGGGTCTACAATGTTGAATCAACTTTTGTCATCATCAAAAAATGTAAGTTGCAATAATTACTTAGGAACAAGAGAAGGTCAATTATTACCTGGAGTAAAACATTTTATGTTTAAAAAAGATAGGTGGAGACCAGAAGTTAAATATCCTTGGGAAGAAGTAAAAAAAATATGGTTAAGATATTGGGATTATTCAAAGCCAATTTTCATGGACAAAAGTATTCCTAATATTATGAGAGCAGATGAAATTCAGAAAGTTTTTCAACCTATTAAATATATGTGTATGGTTCGTAATCCTTATGCTCAGGTAGAAGGAATTATGAGAAGAAATCGACAGGATGCAAAATCTGCTGCAGAATTTGCGATAAAATGTTTAAGGTTTCAAAGTAAGAATAAGTCTAGAAATAATTCTTTATTCTTTACTTATGAAGATCTTTGTGACAATGGAGAGGAAGTACTTCAAAGAATGATTGAATTTATTCCAGAGTTAAGTGACATTAATATCAATATTGAGTATACTTCACATAATTTTAAAACAAAAGGTAAGATGAGAATGACAAATCTGAATTGTGAAAAAATTTCTAAAATTTCGGATGGTGATATGAGAATAATAAACACTGTTTTTAAACAAGAAAAAGCTCTTTTGAGCTTATTTAATTATAAAATTATTGAAAGATGATAAATAATAATTATGCTGTAATAATGGCCGGAGGAGTCGGTAGTAGATTTTGGCCAATGAGTACCTCTAAAATGCCAAAACAATTTCTCGATGTGTTAGGAACAGGAGAAAGCCTGCTTCAACAAACTTTTAGAAGATTAAGTAAAATATGTCCAAATTCTCAGATTCTCATTTTAACGAATAATGATTATAAAGATATTTGTATTGATCAGTTGTCAGGAATAAAAAAGGAGAATATTTTATGTGAACCAGCAAGGAGAAATACCGCTCCTTGTATAGCTTACGCTAGTTTTAAGATTCAGAAAATGAACCCTAATGCAAATATTATTGTTGCTCCCTCAGACCATTTGATAACGAATGAAGCAGAATTCGAACGAATAGTGAAAGAATGTTTAGATGTTAGTGCTATGAAAGATTGTTTAATTACATTGGGGATTAAACCAAGTCGTGCTGAAACTGGATATGGTTACATACAGTTTTCTGAGGAAAATGACGCTATTAATAATGTTATTAAGAAGGTAAAAACATTTACTGAGAAGCCGACTCTCGAATTAGCAGAACAATTTTTGGAAAGTGGAGATTTTCTATGGAATTCCGGAATGTTTATTTGGTCTGTTGGTACTATTGTTAGGTCTTTTAAGAACCTTTTACCTGAAATGTATGATATGTTTATAGAAGGTGATGGTGTTTGGAATACAATTAAAGAGTCAGAATTTATTAATAATATTTTTCCAAGTTGTAAAAATATAAGCATTGATTATGGAATAATGGAAAAGAGTAAGAGTGTATATGTTTATCCATCAGAATTTGGTTGGAGTGACTTGGGGACTTGGGGCTCTTTGACAAGTCATGTTGATTCAGACATAGCTAATAATTGCTTAATATCAAAGAATGTTTTATTATATAATTCAGAAAGTAATATTGTAAGAATTTCGGATAAAAAAATTGGTGTTATTCAAGGACTGGAAGGATATATTATTGTGGACACAGAACACGCATTACTTATTTGTAAGAAAGAAGAAGAACAAAAGATAAAACAAATAGTAGCTGATGTCAAATTTAATTTAGGAGATGAATTTGTTTAGAGTAAATAGAATAGATATAGTATTCAATAGATTTTGTATAAAAGGGAAATTTTAAAACATATCTTACAAAAAATATTATAAAAAATTTTTATATTTTGTTTTTTTTTATATAATTGTACTCATGAAAAGGTTAATGATTATTACCTTAAATATAATCAAATTTTAAATATTTTTTATGAAAAGAATTTTATATTTTTTATCAGCTGTTCTTTTGTATTCATGTGGTACTACAACTGAAACACTTTCTGTATTAGAAATTAAAGGATGTACTGATAAAAATGCGATTAATTATAATCCCAATGCAAATAAAAATGACGGGACTTGTAAATTCGATAAGGTAATTACAGATTACAACATTTCTGTTAATGATTTAATGAGTCTTAAGAAAGGTATGACTAAAAATGAGGTTTTGGTAGTAACAAAGCTTTTTCCATATGAAATATATCATAATGTAGACAATTGTGAAATCCATGTTTATAATTATAGTACTTTGTTAAGAGAATTTGAGTCGGATTTACAACACAAAAAGGCAGGATTAAAAACTGGTGAAGATATATATAGTAATGAAAGGAAACAAGTATTATTATATTATAGAGGAGGATTATTAGATAATGTAATTACAGAACAAGCAAAATCTTCTATTGTTAACGATGTTTTATGTTTTAATAAAACTATTTCTGAATCTTGTAATACAGATGAAACATATATAAAATGTTTAGGTTGTACAGATAATGAGGCTTTAAATTATAACGAATCTGCAAATTTAGATGATGGTAGTTGTGAATACCCTGTTATACTTGGCTGTACAGATCCAGAAGCGTTGAATTATAATCCAGATGCTGTTGAAGATAATTTAAGTTGTGAATATTGTCCTTGTGATTATAAGCCAAATCCAAATTATGATCCAAAAAGAAATTGTGAAAAAAGATGTATCCCAGAGTTTGACTTTGTTGGTGGGTGTATGGATGCATCAGCATTAAATTATAACCCTGAAGCGAATAAAGATGATGGTTCTTGTGCATATTGTCCTTGTGATACAGAAGAATATTATTATGTTGTTAATGAAGGCAATTGTGAAGGGGATCCATGTATAAAGATTATGAGAGATTCAGAAGAAAAGGTTGAGATATCTGTGAAAGACTGTACTCTTTGTGATGTTCTAGATTTAAATGGGAAAATAGGCATAGAATTGAAAACTACTGGTGAGATAATTGATAATAAATAAAAATAAAACAATGAAAAAAATTAAGAATATATTATTACTAATAGGAGTGTTTGTTGTGTCAATTACTAGCGCACAAAAAATACAAAAGGAACATTTTACTACAATTGATAAATTATTTTATGTAGAGTTAGGTATGACTTCAAATGAAGTACAATCAACTCTTGGTGTTGATCCGTTTGATTTTTATCAAAATTTGTCAGAAGGAGAAATGATTGTAGAATACAGGTATTTACATAAAAAGTTAGAGATTAAATCAAAAGATAATAACTATGTTAAATCTAAAGGAGAGGACTATTACACAGAGCCTTCATCAATTTATTGTACATATGACAAAGAAGGAAAGTTAATTGCTTATTATACTGATGCAGGTAAAAATAATAGTGAAGATGCTTATATTTGGGAAAATACTATAATTAAATATAATTCAAATCCTGATTGTAGTAGTACTTGTATTGTTTTAAAGGAGGATGTAACTTCCCGGGAAGTTTCAATTGAGAATAAAGATAAAGACAATAAAAAGAAAAATAAATTCTTGAGAAAATAAATTTCAAGAAAAAATCTTCAATAAAAAACCGAGATTAATCTCGGTTTTTTTTATTTTAAATTTCCACACATGTCTTCTGGTTTTACCCATTCTTCAAATTCTTTTTCAGTTAGATAGCCTAAATTAACACTTTCTTCTTTTAATGTTGTTCCATTCTTATGAGCAGTTTTTGCAATCTTTGCGGCCTTTTCGTAACCAATTTTAGTATTTAATGCGGTAACAAGCATGAGAGAGTTTTCTAGGTTCTTTTTAATATTAACATAATTAGGTTCTATTCCTATAGCACAGTTTATCTCAAATGAAATACATGCATCACCAATTAATCTAGCGGATATAAGAAGATTAGATGCCATTACAGGTTTAAATACATTTAACTCATAATGACCTTGCATGCCTCCTACAGAGATAGCAGCATCGTTTCCAATAACTTGTGAGCAAACCATAGTCATTGCTTCACACTGAGTTGGGTTAACTTTACCTGGCATAATAGAAGATCCAGGTTCATTAGATGGTATTATTATTTCACCTATTCCGCTTCTAGGTCCAGAAGAAAGTAGACGGATGTCGTTAGTAATTTTATTTAAAGAGATGGCAATTTGTTTTAATGCACCATGAGATTCTACAATTGCATCGTGAGCAGCGAGTGCCTCAAATTTATTTTCAGCAGTAATAAAAGGTAGTTCTGTAAAATCCGCAATATATCCTGCTACTTTTTCTGAATACCCTTTAGGCGTATTAATCCCAGTTCCTACAGCAGTTCCTCCCAGAGCTAATTCTGATAGATGAGATAATGTATTTTCTAATGCTTTTAATCCATGATCAAGTTGAGATACATATCCAGAAAATTCCTGACCCAATGTAAGTGGAGTAGCATCCATCAAATGTGTTCTTCCAATTTTTACCACCTTCATAAACTCTTCTGACTTTTTTGCTAGTGTATTTCTAAGTTTCTTAACACCAGGAATTGTAGTTTCTACAATAATTTTATAAGAAGCAATATGCATTGCTGTAGGAAATGTATCATTCGAACTTTGTGATTTATTTACATCATCATTAGGATGAATTACTTTTTCATCATCCTCCAAACTACCTCCGTTTATTACATGAGCTCTATTTGCAATTACCTCATTACAATTCATATTAGATTGTGTTCCACTTCCAGTTTGCCATATAACAAGAGGAAATTGATTATCATGTTTTCCATCTAAAATTTCATCGCATACCTTCGAAATTAAATCTCTTTTTTTTTCAGAAAGAACACCTAACTCACAATTAGTATGTGCAGCTGCCTTTTTTAGATAAGCAAACCCATAAATAATTTCAAGTGGCATTGAGCCTTCATCTCCAATCTTAAAATTGTTTTTACTCCTCTCCGTTTGAGCTCCCCAGTACTTATCTGCAGGAACTTTTACATCACCCATTGTGTCTTTTTCTATTCTATAATTCATCTCAAAAATGTTTTGATAGTATTAATTGTTGTTGTTAATTTGCAATACAAAATTAATAATTATGAAATTTCTAGGCTTCCTTATATTTGTATTTGTTTTTTTAATGGCATTTTGGTGTATTATTTTCTTAGCATCTGTCATTCCTTACTT
>MDTA01096781.1_pt1 | contig 12380 bp, 13 predicted proteins | sample 811151 | NCBI WGS metagenome assembly MDTA01 (sample SAMN05326648, study PRJNA326480) | marine metagenome | isolation source: seawater | place: Indian Ocean: South | collected 2010
AAACTTTTTACTATAAGTGCAGGTGCATTCAAGATTAATTTTGTGGCATTTTTACTTGCGAGCTTTGTGGGCAGGAGCGCAAGATTTTTTCTGGTTTCTTTACTTATAAAGAAATTTGGAGAACCAATTAAAACTTTTATTGATTCGTATTTCAATGTGTTAGCAATTTTATTTTCTATTTTACTTATTGGCGGATTTTTAATAATCAAAGCTTTTGTGTAGATAATTCTAATATTAATACTTAATTCTAGACTCACTCTCGGACCAGTTTAAAAATTTAAAGCTAAAATTATTTTATTATTTTCTCAAAAAATACTTGTTAAGTTTAATCTATGAAAAAATTTATCCTTATCCTCAAGGGGATTGCGTATGGTGCAATAATACTTTTTGTTGTTCAAATTGTTAATCTATATTTGCCTGTCTTTAAGCCCTCACAGAAACATATATACTTGTCCGCTGGCGTTGGTTTAACATGCCTTTTCTTTTCAGTGATATTTAATAAAGTTCTTGAAAAGAAAAAATAAATTAAAAAAGCCAGCATTCTATACAAGAAATGCATCCGTATACATTTGTTTTAAAAGCCTACTTCATTTATATTTATTAAATGTATTTACACAGAGAACTAGAATCAGAAGATGAGGATCAGTGGCTTGATGGTATGGATGATAAAATCAATAACCAACCAGAGATAAAAGAAGCAGTCAAGGTTCAGGACCCAATATCATCTCTCAACCTTTCAACACCTCTAAAGGTTGAAGAAGGTACAAGCATCAGACATGCTTTAGATATGCTCCAAAAAAAACAACAAAATTGCGTTTTAGTGGTAAAAAATCGTCTTTTGTCAGGGATTTTAACTGAGAGAGATGTGTTATTAAAAATTACGGGGAAAGGCTTTGATTTAGACCTTGCAACTGTTGATGAATTTATGACCGCTAGCCCTGAATCTCTTAATCCTGAAGATCCTCTTGCATATGCGCTTAATAAAATGCATGTTGGGGGTTTTAGACATGTACCCATCATTAACGACAATCAAATTCCAATTGGTTTGATAAGTATATCAGATATCATTTCTACAATTGCAGATTACTTTAGTCGAGAAATAATTAATTTACCTCCCATTAGTCAGCAGTTAGACTCAAAAAATCAAGAGGGCGGATAGTAGTTATTTATTCTTATTTTATACAAAATTTCTATTATTCATTAAAACTATGAATAAAAAATTAATTCCTTTAAAAATTAAATGCTCAGGATGGAGTGAGTAGGCGTCATTTCCAGACCACGATAATTTTATTAAAGGACAAAGGTTATTTCTAAAGGAGGGACTTCCGCTCCAGAAGATTCCATCCTTTAAAATTTCAAGAAAAATATAAGCTGTGGGTTAACTTTGAAGTATCCCACTTAAAAGAACCTTATGCACATATTAGTTTCCATAAAAAAACATGAAATAGTTAAAAGTTCATTTGGAGATTCTCAAAATAGACCACCTTTAAGTATTAAAATAACATTAAATGAAAAGCCATGGAATCCAAATATTACATCAACTCAGAGATCTAAGCTAAGTTGTCTAATTTTGACTGGTGGAAAAACGCTGAAAGGTGAAAATATGATAAATTCTAAGAAGTACTTTGTGCTAAGTGAAAAATTGTGATGAATATTCTGATCTTATCTAGAAGTTCCAGTCTCTATTCTACAAAAAGGCTTGTAGAATCTTCCGCAAGAAGAGGCCATAACGTTCGTATAGTTGATTATATGAGGTGTTATATAAGTATTTCCTCCGGAAGACCTTCATTATATTTCGGAGACCGACCTATTGATTCTGCTGACGCAGTAATTCCGCGAATAGGCGCCTCTGTCACTAACTATGGAGCTACAATTGTAAGGCAGTTGGAAATATTGGGTTACTTCTGCGTTAATCAATCATCTTCAATCGTTAATTCCAGAGATAAACTGAAGTCAATCCAGATACTATCAAAGGAAGGAATCCCCCTACCAAACACAGGTTTTTCAAGTGATAATAAAGATATGGATCAAGTAATAGAAAAAGTTGGAAGTACTCCATTAATCGTAAAGTTATTACAGGGAACACAGGGACAAGGAGTTCTTTTAGCAGATAGTAAAAAGACTGCAAAAGCAATAATGAGTGCTTTTATGCAACTTGATGCTGAATCTTTGGTTCAAGAATTTATTAAAGAGTCATCTGGTGTTGATATCCGTGCAATTGTTATTGGTGACCAAGTTGTTGCTGCGATGAAGCGGGTTGCTCCTGAGGGAGAGTTTAGATCTAATCTTCATCAAGGAGGGCATCCATCTCCAGTTAAATTGACAGATTATGAAGAGAAAGTTGCAATTAAGGCATCAAGGATCCTTAATTTATCTATATCTGGTGTAGATTTCATGAGAACCAAGAATGGACCATTGGTACTAGAAGTCAACTCGTCACCTGGTTTACAAGGGATTGAGAATTGTACAGGCATTGATGTTGCTATGAAAATGATACTTTTTGTTGAGCAAGAGATGAAAAGAATTAGGGAAAGAAACTAAAATTTAATAGTTGTTTTTGTGCACAATTAGTGATTAATCTATATCGAGACATAGTTTATACTTTTTGCCTGTCAGGCGTAATTGTTTAAATAGTAAGTTTCTCATTTATAACTATTAAAATTAAAAAGGATATTGCTTTGAACATATTTGTAGGAAATTTGAACTTTCGCACCAGTGAAGAAGAGCTTCAGGCTCATTTTGAACAGTTTGGTACTGTAACGTCCGCTAGGATAATTCAAGACAGAGAAACAAGAAGGTCCAGAGGTTTTGGATTTGTAGAAATGGAAAATAGTTCAGATGGTGAGAAGGCCATTTCAGAGCTGAATGGTAAAGAGTTTAATGGTAGAGAGTTGAGAGTAAACGAGGCTCATCAAAAACGACAATAACTTAAACAAAAAAGTAAAAATACTTGAAAAAGCCCTTCATAATAATGTGGGGCTTTTTTTTGTCCACCGAGTGTTATTTAAATTTTAAAGTAAAGTGATAATTGATAAAATTAATTTAGATAATTTTTCAAGAATTGTTTTTTTTACTGGAGCTGGCATGTCAGCGGAATCTGGTATTCCTACTTTTAGAGGCAAGGGTGGAATATGGCATGACTATAATTGGGAAGAGTATGCATGTGAGATTGCATTCAAAAAAAATCCCAAAAAAGTATTGAAATTTCATGAACTGAGACGGAAAGAATCTCTGTTGTCCAATCCACATATTGGTCATAAAATAATCGCAAACATACAAAAAAGTAAAAAGCATTCATGGATCATAACACAGAATATTGACGGCATGCACCAAAGAGGAGGCGCAAATCGAATTATTGAGTTACATGGTAGCTTGTGGAGACTAAGGTGTGAAAACGAGCAAAAAATAATCATAGATAAAAAAGAAGCTTCTTATCAAACAAGAAAATGTATTTGCGGAAATTGGCTCAGACCTGACATCGTATGGTTTCAAGATATGTTAAAACAAAGTATAGTGTCGCAAGCAATAAAAATTATTTCTAAATGCGACCTTTTCATAAGTATAGGAACAAGCGGAATGGTTTGGCCTGCCGCGGGTTATCCGCAACTAGCAAAATCCAACGGGGCGCTATGTATCGAAATTAATACTGAGCAGAGCATCGTTTCTCATATGTATGATAAAATTATTAAAAAAACTGCTAGCCTAGGGCTGGTTGACCTGTTGTAGAAAATGAAGTACATAGTATTTTCCCTTTTAGTATGTTTATGCCTGATAATTACGCTTCACAAACATTCACCGAACTCAGTTGTTTATCCAAAAACAAAAACCTCGACGGATTGTGATACTATATTTAATCAAATTATAAAAGACCCCTACCGGTGGCTAGAGGATGAAAATTCAAACGTGGCAAAAGATTGGGTCAATAGACAAAATTCTTTAACGAGTTCATATCTAAGAAAAATTCCATTTAATAGGAAAATAAAAAATAGCTTAAAAGAACAGAAAAGCTATCCGAAATATTCTATACCTTTTACAAAGGGAAACAAAATATATAATTTTTATTCAAGTCCAAGGGATGAGTACCTCTATATGCACGATGAATCAAAAGATAAAGAGCATATTATTATAAATTTCAATTCCACACCATTTAGACAAAAAACTATTTTTAAAAATGACATATCTATTTCCAATGACGGTAGATATTTAGCTTATTCTTTTGTAACGAATGAATCTAAATCAAAAAACATTGAAATATTGGATTTGACAAATAAGGAATTATTGAATGACAAAATAGAGTCAATAAATTTTGGTAAAATTTCTTGGAAAGGAAATGGATTCTACTATACAAAATTTTTCAAAGATAAAAAAAATAGTCCTCATCAAAATAGTGGAGTATTTTATCATAAATTAGGAACACCTCAAGGTACAGATGAATTGATTTACCAGGATAATTTATTAACTAAAAGGATCCCATTTATTGTAGTATCTGAAGAAGAAAGATTTTTGTTTCTTTATAAGTTTGAAGGTTCTTATGGAAATTCTATATCATTTCGAGATACCTGGAAGCAAGAGAATGATTGGGTTTCTATCTTAGACGAATATATCTCTGAATTAGAAATAATATCTTTCATTCGCGGTAGGTTTATCGCCATAACAGATGATGATTCCCCCTATAGGAAAGTTGTTAAAATTGATCCAAAGTACCCTGAAAGAGAAAACTGGGTAACTATTATTAAAGGAAAAGAAAAATTAAAATTAGACTGGATAAGGATTTTAAATGAAAAGATATTAGTCCACTACAGTGAGCAAATACTATCAAAGATAAAAATATACGATTTAAATGGGAACTTTATAAATGACGTTTCTTTGCCTGGGGAAGGTGTAGTTAGGGGCTTTGTTGGTTTGAAAAACCATACAAAATCTTGGTACTCTTTTGATAATTTTATTTCACCAACAAAAATTTATGAATATGATTTATTAAATAATTCAAGCTCAGTTTATAAAAGCTCAAAAAGTCGATTTAAAAAAGAAAATTATATTTTTAAAAAAGATACCTATTTCAGTTATGATATCACTGAGGTTCCAATATTTATTGCACTTAAAAAAGGTTTGCTCTTAAATAATAAGAACCCAACACTTTTATATGGCTATGGCGGTTTTAACGTAACAATGAGACCATCATATAAAGACGAATTTGCCTTTCTTTTAGAAAATGATTGTGTAATTGCTTTAGCAAATATTCGAGGTGGTAATGAGTACGGGTCACGATGGCACAATGAAGGGAAGTTATTTAACAAACAAAATACCTTCAATGACTTTATTTACGCTACTGATTATCTTTTCAAAAATGGATATACTAAACCTGATTATTTAGCAATTGAAGGGAAGTCAAACGGTGGTCTTCTTATTGGTGCAGTAATTAACCAATTTTCAAACATATGCAGAGTTTCCTTCATAGAATCAGCACTGTTAGACATGATTAGATATGAAGCACTTCCAAATGGGAAAACTTGGGATGATGAATACGGAAGCATTAATGAAAAAGATAGTTTTTTAAATTTACTAAGTTATTCGCCCATTCATAATATTGATGAGAAGAAAAAATACCCATCTGTTTTTATTCTAACAGGCAATAAAGATAAAACAGTGGCGTCAGCTCATTCTTACAAATACACTGCGTCACTACAGAAAAAAAAACCTGGTCATAATCCAATTTTGCTTAGAAGTATACCTGATACGGGTCATTCAATTTCTGGTAAAAATAGTTTCGAGAAGTGGTCTTTTATGTTTTTTGAAATGGAAATACCTTTTTAGGTCATGATTTGAGACATATCATCTCTAATAAGTATTAAAATAGCAGATTGAGGTGCAATAAGATAATCTTTTTCTTCAATTCTGATCTCAACACTTGCTTTGGATAAAAACAAAGCATAGTCTCCAATTTCAGCTTGGGTTGGAATATATTTTGTTCCAGGATTCTGTTCTTTCCAAGGTTCATCAAAAGGGTCTTCTGGGGAGCCTAATGGGATACCAGGCCCTACTTCCACTATGATACCGCCTCGAACGTCTTGCTTTTCCAAAACGCTTGGTGGTAAATATAGGCCTGCCGGTGATCTTTTTTCACCCTTGTCTGCTCTGATTAAGACGCGGTCTCCGACAACAACTATCTGTTTATTTTTACTTTTCATATGGACAATTTTATGTTAAATCTTCAAAATAAAATAAACTAAAAATAGATCTTGAATTAACTTTTTTCCTTTCAGCGACTTAAGTAATTCATTTTATCCACTAGTGGTTGTATCTGGTTGAAGTTGCACAGGTTTTGTCTTAACAGGTTTTTTACCCCAATACGATGGACTCGTATTCAATAAGAAAAACACGTTATCATTGCTTCTAAACACATTTTCATCATTGTATTGTCTTATGTAATTGTGCTGATAATCTTGTCCTTCATTGCCAAAAATAAAGTCACCAATCTCCTTATCATTTTCATCGTAGTAAATAAATCGTTTCCCCAGAGAGTCAGTAACTCCATAAGTAGCCCATTTATTTGGATTTTGCGATACAATAAATTCTTTCTTTACAACTAGGATTCTATTGTAGAGGTTATCAATTTGATTTTGTTTAGTAACTAAGGTGTCCGCTTCAGTTATGGTCCAGATGGTATCGTTTTTAACTAACTCTAGTGAATCCTTTTTATCGATTATTAAAAAGCGATGAATAGATTCATTATCCCCTGAAAATATGGGCGATCCATCCACAGTCAAACCTTTCTGACTTTTCCAATTAAAGTAAAAAAGGATTAACAAAGATGTAAAAATACCGGTAAAGATTTTCGTTGACCTAGTCATAAATTTGCTCCAAAATATTCGCTCTTGCTTTTTCCCGCTTTAATTGGATAATACCAAAAGAGACGACCAATAATGTTGGAAGTAGAATGTTTGCCCATTTCCAATTTTTCCTTGTTGCGTCCTCTAATTTCTCAAGCGGCCTACTAGTTATCTCCCGAGATCTCAAGGAAATCAGTTCTCTCTCACCAATCAAGTAATCAGCAGTGTTAAGTAGGAAGGTTAGGTTATCTGGTACCGACATGCCAGCTTCATCGGATAGAAATTTTGTATCACTTACTAAAATTATCTCTCCACCATTCAACAATCTTGATGTAGCAGAAATAATTTTCCCTTGTTGATTTAGAATACTAATAAAGGGGTTTTGTTGCGGGTCTGGACTTAAAAAGAAATTATTCTCCATAAGGCCGCTTTTATTGGATGTTCTAAACAATTCTGTTGTTCCAGCTACAATTTCAATTTCATTAGTATCTAAAATAATTTCACTCGGAAAGAATGGAACGACTTGTTCCAAATCTGAAACCATCAGTTCATTTTTATTAAAAGTTTTTATATTTGGGAAAAACGGATATTTCATAGCCCTGTTCATCATGAAAATTCCTCTTCTTTCTTGGACCTGTACGCTTTGGCACTGATCGTCAAGGACAAGGTTTCTTTTAACACTCAAGCCATATTTTGATAAAAATTGAAAAATATCCGAATTTATAATGCTGGCTTGTTGTTGTTGGATATCGGTTTTTACACCAGCCTGAGCAAGAAATATCTTTTTCCCATTCTCCAAAAATGATTCAAGTTTTTGCCTAATTTCAAGATCTAACGAATCATTAGTGCCAGAAAGAAGGAGGACGTCAATCTCATTTTCGTAATCCGATGTTAGGTCAATATTCCTAACATTATAATGTTGTTGGAGTTGGGCTCTTATATTTTCGGTTTTAATATCTTCATCTGTATCTATGCTGGCGATACCTATAGTTTTTTTCTGAATGTCAATTAAAGATTTAATTTTAGTGGTAATTATATATTCGAGACCTGAGGTGGTCTGGATTACAGGAATGTTATCTTTTTTATTTTCATAAAGCATAACCATCCCTAAATACACCTTTTTTATCTCGACTTTATCATTTTCAATGACTTGCATCTGCACAGGCTGAATCCCATCCTTTCTTGCTTCTTCTTCCAGTGTTGCATCCTCTTGGGGATCCTCAAAAAAGAATCTAATTTTTCCTTTGGAATATGCTGAGTATTCTTCTAGAATATCCTGTAGAAATCTCTTTGTATTACCTAATTCATTGGGAAGGTCACTGGAAAAATATACTTTCATGGTAAGCAAATCGTCAATTTGCGAAATAACATTTCTGCTAGAGCTTGAAAGTGAGTACATCTTGTTGTCTGTTAAATCAAGGCGTTTAAAGTTATCCCTTGAGATAATATTCAAAAGAATCAACCCCGCAAGAAAAATTCCGACATGAAGGTAGTTTGTATTTTTAGTACTGTTCATTGAAAAATTAACTCCATTTCCTGGATTGTATATTTCTGGTTGTAAGAAAAAGAAAAAAGCTTATCATTGAAATAAAATAAATTATATTTCTTGAATCTATCACCCCCCTAGAAATGTTGGTTAGGTGAAAACCAGTGCTAATATATTGGATTGCACCTGCCATATATGAGGGCACGAAGATTAATAGTTGATCCATTAAGAAAAATACCAAAACAATGGCAATCCCAATGATGAAGGCAATTACTTGATTATCTGTGAGGCTACTTGAAAATATCCCTATTGATGCGTAAACCCCAGCTAGAAGTGTTAGGCCCAAGTACCCTGAGAACACTGCCCCGTGATCAATATTAGTGCCAACAGAGGAGAGTGTAATATAATGAAATAAAGTGGTGAAAAGAGCTACAAGAATTAATGCTAAAGCTGCAAAATACTTGCCGAGCACTAGCTCAAAAGATCGTATTGGTAGCGTTGATAAAATTTCTAAGGTCCCAATACTTTTCTCCCTTGAAATGAGCCCCATAGATATTGCGGGGATAAAAAATAAAAAAACAAGGGGCACTATGTTAAACAAGGCCCTCATATCTGATTGATCGTATAAAAAAAATGTGTTAGTGAAAAAATAACCGTTCACTAACGCGAACACAACAAGGAAAATATAGGCCATTGGGCTAGAAAAAAACGAATGCATCTCTTTTTTAAAAATGACTATTGCGCTTTGCATATTTTCAATCTCCAGTTTTGGTAAGGTTTCTAAAAATTGATTCAAGATCTCTCTTTGAAGGGGTCATCTCAAGTATGCACCAACTGCTCTCAACTGCATATTTAAAAATATCTCTCCTGCGATCAGATGAGGAAGGATAATCAATTAGCACATGGCTGATATCCTTCTCTCTAGTGACCGACTTGATATTGATTGAAGGGACCTTAGCTTTCATGTTTTCAATTGATTCTTCTTCGGCGTCTGAAATTTCTAGTTTTATACTTGAGATACCTTGTGAATCAGCAATCAGATCATCGCTTGTACCATCAGCTACAATCTCACCATTATGGATAATAATTATTCTATCAACAGTTGCTTGTATTTCTTGTAAAATATGCGAGGACATCATTACAAGTTTTTCCTTTCCGAGCTCTTTTATTAATTGACGTATTTCCACGATTTGATTAGGGTCTAGTCCTGTGACTGGTTCATCTAAAATTAATATTTTTGGATTGTGAATCATTGCTGCAGCTAAGCCTAATCTTTGTTTGTATCCTTTTGAGCAGGTTCCGACAGTCTTATGAACTATACCTTTCAAACCACAATCTTTCACGACTTTTGTCAACGCGCTTTTGAAATCTTGTCCTCTGATTCCTCTAGTTGCTGCATGAAAATTCAGATAGTCATAAACTTTCATTTCATTATAAAGAGGGTTTAATTCTGGCAGATATCCTATTTGTTTTTGTATTTCAAGATTATCATCAATTATGTTTAGATCGTCGACGAATACATTTCCAGAAGTGGGGGAAATAAAACCTGTCATCATTTTTAGGGTAGTGCTTTTTCCTGCTCCATTTGCCCCAAGGAACCCCACAATCTGACTATCGGATAATTCAAATGAGATAGATTTAACAGCCTTAACAGTCCCGTAATTTTTTGATAAATTTTCCAATCTTACCAAAGCTTATCCTCCTAAAATAGAGTTTAAATGTTTAAATACCAAAAAAGTTCCAAATTTTTGAATGGAAAATTATAAATAAATTAATTTTATTGGATAGATATTTTTTCTTTTAGTTGTGACTATTATCACAGCAGGCTATAAGATCTTGACAATTGAACTAAATAAAGTATAGATTTGACATGGTGATATTACTATTTGCAATTTCGCCTAGGTTAACCAAGCAAACATCAAGGAGTGGATAATGAAACGTTTATACAAACTTTTTATTTCTACATTAGTAGCATTTGGTATAATATCTGTTTCTCCAGCCAGTACAACTGGGGAATCAATCGAGAATACCGAAGATGCAATTTTCGAGTCAAATGACACGGAAGTATTTGCAGATGCTGATGTAAAGAAGAAGAAGAAGAAGAAGAAGAAGAAAGGTAAAAAGGGTAAAAAAGGTAAAAAGAAGAAAAAAGGTTTCTTCAAGAAAGCCTTTGGAAAAAATAAGATTGAGTAGTTCTTCTGCTATTTTGAAAAAGGGTATGCTTGACATACCCTTTTTTTTTTATTTGAAAATAGATAAGCCCAGATTAAAATGACACCCACTAAGAGAACATTTACTACAGTTTTTTTTTATTTCCTAGGGTTGGTACTCGCGCAGAGTGAGTCGTCAGTGGAAGATACACTCGTGGCAGAAAGCCCCAGTCCTTACTCACTTAACACATCCTTATACTTAGACATTACCTCAAATGACGGTAACACTGAAGCTGAGATGTTATATTACGGGTTGCGTTTCAGTATTTTTGGAGACTATGGACCATTTAAAGATGCTGAATTCGCACTTAGTTATATTGTAAATGACGCAGTGGTCAATGAAGAAGTATGGGAGGACGATGAAAATCTTGTATTAAAGTTTGACCTATGGGCAAATCAAAGATTTTCGCCATTTTTGTTCCTTCAAAATCAAAAGGACGCTATAGTTGGCCTAAATAACAGGTTCAATTATGGTATCGGTGGTAAGGTAAACCTAATCTATGGTACTTCTATTAGTTATGCACTTTTAGATGAAAAAGAAAATTACACCATATACAAAAGAGAAATAGGTAGTATCGATACCGTGGAGTCAGAATATTACTATTATGAATACGACTACGACACAACATTTGTTGATGTAAAAGAGGATTCTATTCGCGACTTTGCAAGGCATAGTATTAGACCTAGGCTAAAGCTATCGTTTTTAGACGGGAATATACTTTTCGACTACAGGTTTTATTACAAACCGAAGATCGATGATTTCGAGGACTATTTGTTAGAAAATGAACTCAAAATTAATATATCCACCTTTTACGAGGCTTTGAGTATTTATATTGAGTACAAAGATAGTTATAATAGCAGATATGACAAACCCAATGCAAGATTCAAACCAAAGGACAGTGAAGTGTCATTGGGGTTTCAGTTTGATCTGTGACTTTATAATTCCAATGTTTAATTAAATATTTTTTCGCAAAAACTTTATTAGATCAATGGCCTATAATCATCAAAATATAGAGAAGAAGTGGCAAGGTTTTTGGGAAAAAAATAAAACTTTTAAAACTGAGCTAGATTTTAAAAGGAAAAAATTGTACATATTGGATATGTTTCCATACCCATCTGCATCAGGGCTTCATGTAGGTCATCCTTTGGGTTATACAGCTACAGATATTTACTCAAGATATAAAAGATTGCAGGGATATAATGTACTCCATCCTATTGGTTGGGATGCCTTTGGTTTACCGGCGGAGCAATACGCGATAAAGACTGGAACTCACCCCAAGGAGACCACAAAGAAAAACATAAAAAATTTCAAGAGGCAAATTAAACAATTAGGTTTATCGTACGATTGGGATAGGGAAATAAATACTACCGATGAAAAGTATTATAAATGGACTCAATGGTTATTTCTTCAGCTTTACGAAAAAGGACTAGCTTATGAAGCAAAAGTCCCTGTTAATTGGTGCCCAGTATTAAAAGCTGTTTTAGCAAATGAAGAGGTGGTGGATGGAAAATCAGATATAGGTGGGCACCCTGTTATTAGGAAACCAATGCGCCAGTGGATGCTGAAAATCACTGACTATGCCGAATCTTTACTTGCTGGGTTGGATAACCTGGATTGGCCAGAGAATGTTAAAGAGCTTCAAAGAAATTGGATTGGAAAGTCAAAAGGAGCTAATGTAATATTTGAAATAGAATCCTTTAATCATACAATAACAATATTTACCACTAGACCTGATACCTTATTTGGCGCCACCTACATAGTGTTAGCTCCAGAACATCCGTTGGTTAAGGAACTTGTATCAAGCAGCCAAAAAGCTATTGTAGAAAAGTATATTAAGGATTCCGAAAGAAAGA
>MDTA01225135.1_pt1 | contig 12379 bp, 14 predicted proteins | sample 811151 | NCBI WGS metagenome assembly MDTA01 (sample SAMN05326648, study PRJNA326480) | marine metagenome | isolation source: seawater | place: Indian Ocean: South | collected 2010
ATGCCCCTTGTTGATGGGGATTTATGGTTTGAATGTCGTCTAATGATGGAAGCGATTAGATGCTATGACCTTGATCTGATCGCCAAGATCGCCTCAAACACCAAAGGCTTCTGACCTTAGAAAGAGGCTTCTAAGTAGTAATCATACTGCTCATCTTCCAAGTCTGGAACTCCAACATCATAAGATTTACCAAAGAGCTTTATGCCGAACGATTGAGGATCAGTTCCACTCTCGCCAAGAATTCGAGCCTGTCTACGATCCACACCTAAAGCCTCAAGAGCTTTAACTAAAGTCCTTTTGTCAGCAAACTTATATCTACCATAGTGCATTGTGTACTTAATACGAGAACCCTTAAGGGTAGACTTAATCTGCTTATCAGCCACCTCTGCTCTTGAGACAGCATCTTGGTATCTCTCATCATCTCGTCTGCGAGACTCAAAGATGTCAAGAGGCCGTTCCATCTCACTAGTGTCATATGCGTCAAATCCGTCTGGATAGTGTGCTGATCGGTTTTCGAGTCGGGCGATCCTACGCTCAAGACTTCTGATTACTTCTGATGATGATCTTCTCATGTTCATTCCCCTTTGAGGTTAATAAGTGATTATAGACTATCTAAGTATTGGATTTTTTAAGTAAGTGCGTTATAAGCCTTATCAGCATCTCGTTCATTGGAGAAATAACCCACCAATTTTTCATCACTTACAATAAAGTAGTATTTCTTGCCTTCCTCGTAAGTGGCAATAATATAACTTATTGTAGTTAACCCATTCCACTTGCTTCCTGCTTTTTCAAACATAGCGTCATTTCGATCAGCAACATCCAACATCTCTGTACGGACTCTTACTGGAATATCAAAACTAGATGAATTTTTTTCAAGTCTAGCAACTCTCATCTCAAGACTTCTGATTACTTCTGATGATGATGATCTTCTCATAATGGTTCTCCATTAAGTTAAGGGTTAAAGAGATCACTTATGTGATGATATAAAGGAACTATTAATTCCCTAAAGCTCTTTTGAGCTTACTCATAAACGCTCTATCCATAACACCGTTCTTTGCAGTCGCCACTGCCACTCCATCAAGGTAAAAGGTAAAAGAACTCTGAGTATATAAGTCTCCGAGTCCATGTTCAAAAGGCGACCTATAATCGTCATCCGAAAGAAAAACAATCCTGTAATGTCGGTCTGAGTCAAAGTCAACTGGAAGAGAGTTAGCTGTTCCGATATAACCACTGAAAATAGCCTTAGCTTGCCTAGACTTCTTACTTACCTTCTTTGGCTTAGAAGCAAAGATACCTCTAGGTAAAATACCTTGTATCTCTTTAACTATTGCCTCTGCCCGACTTTTATAAGACTTAAAAAAGTCCATAGTGCCTGCCGACTTCTCAAGGCGAGCGATACGAGTCTCAAGTTCATGTATGATTTGTGAAGCTGATTTTCTCATTTTATTTTTCCTTTAGAGGCATAGCCCCAACTCAATAGGTTGTCGATCACTTGCTCTAGGAACTCCTTACGACCATTATCATAGTCGGGATAATAAGCGTGTTCCCAAAGATCAATGGTTAAGATAGGTCGATGACCTCTCATCATTGGTGTATTCTGATTAAGTGTTGCATAAACTCTAAGATCACCTTCTTTAGTCTCAGCTAACCAAACCCAACCCGAACCAAAATGAGTAGTGCCCTCAAGGATAAGGCTATCTCGCAAATCTTCATAGCTCCCGAAGGTTTTATTAACCTTATCTTGAAAGGATCTAGGAGTGTCCTCATATCTAACAGGATTAGGAGAGAGGCAGTTCCAATAGAACGCATGGTTCCAGACACCTCCTCCAAAGTCGATCACTGATTGCTTGATTTCTTGTGGTAGCCACTTTGGGTTAGAGATAAGTTGATACAGACTGCCTACTTGTTCAAGCATATCTGGGTATTGTTCAAGCGTCTTGTTGAGCTTTTCTACATATCCCTTTTGGTGTGAAAGGTGATGTAGTCTCATAGCCTTTTGAGAAAGTATAGGCTCAAAAGCGTCATATTCGTGTGGGAATGGCTGTAGTTTAATCATCTGTTTCTTCGCCTTTCTTCGTTCCTAGCTCGGTTAGCTTCATACATCTCTGTCTTTTTACGCTTTCTCTCTAATCTATCCCTAGTGATCTGCCGATTTTTTTCACTCTCTTCTTCTCTTTCCTTCCGATAAATTTCCTGTCTCCTAAGACTCTCTCGGTGTCGCTCGGCTTTTAGCCTCTCCTCTTCCTCAACCCCCAAGTAGTATTTGACACCTTTATGGATCTCTTCAATACCGTACTCAAAACTAAACTGATACGCACTACCATTTACAGTTTCAACCTTCTGTTGATAGACAAGGCTATGCATTCCTAAATGCTTTCGGATTAAAGGACTGTAAAGTGTGTAGAGATTATAACTGCGATTATACTTTTGACGATCACCACTCTCTTTAACTTTCCCACCGTAGATCCCCAAGTCGTCAGAATTACACCAACCCCTCAACTCCATATCGACCCCTTTATAAGTGACTGTCATTCTGAGCTTTTTAGGATTAGACAAGTCTATATCAGAGACTTTACTTACTCCACGAACAGAGTTGAAAGCTCTCAAAAATGCTTTTTCTTCTGTCTCTACAGAGTAGCGTGGAGTCTTGCCTTTAAACGGTCCAAATATGGATTGCTTCTCAAGGCGAGCAATCCTCACCTCAAGATTTCTAATCGTTTCTTCTGCTGTTCGTTTCATACAATCTCTCCGTAACCTAAGATCATATAAGTATAGTGATAAATAAACTATTGAGAGGTTAGACCTATGATAAAGCTACTATGGAGAACCGATGTCCACATGGGAGATAAAACCCCACGCAGACGCACAGGAAATTGGACTGACGATGTGGTCAATAAGCTCAAGTGGATTGGTGATCTCGCCAAAGATAAAGAGATTGACGCAGTGCTAGATGGAGGAGACTTCTTTGATGTTAAATCACCAACCAAGAACAGTCATAGTTTAGTCCGTAGAGCGTGTGAAGCACATGAGCATTACCCTTGCCCGACTTATGGTCTAGTCGGCAACCACGATGTGAAATATGGCAATATAGACTACCTACCCGAACAACCTCTAGGTGTCCTATTCTCATCGGGTGTGTTCAAGCAGTTTGGGGATGATGTAGAGATCAACTTTGAAAAAGATGGAGTCAAAGTTCGTGTAGTCGGTGTACCTTATCATGGGGTTATCTATGACTTTGATAGGCTCAAGAACATAAAGAAGAAGGACGAGGACTACCTGTTAGTCGCTTGTCATTTATTAGCTCGGCAAGGTAAGACAGGTTCTATGTTCGAGAATGAGGATATAGTCGGTTATGACTTCCTCAACGATAACACAGAGGTTGACGGTTGGTTCTTTGGTCATTGGCATAAAGATCAAGGCATCTCCACGCTTTTAAATGGAGCAAGAGTAGTCAATGTCGGGTCATTAACTAGAGGCTCTTTACACCTTGACGACTTAGACCGTAGACCTTGTGTGGTCGAGGTTCAAGCCACCAAAGAGTCGCTTAACTTCATCAGACACGATGTTCCTGTACGAGATGCCAATGAGGTATTCAAGATAGAGGAAACGGTGCGTGAGAAGGAAGATAAGCAACGCATGGAGGACATAGTGGACAAGATGAAAGCTGTAGCCACATCGGGTTGGTCTGAACTGACTCTTAAAGAGCGTGTTATGCAGACTATGGCTTCAAATGGGGCTAAGGAGATGGCTATCTCTTATCTTGAACAAGTCGAGGATTAGTATTTGTCTTTCTCCCAAGCGTCTTGGTCAAACTCAACAAAGATACCGTACTCAACCTCTACCAAAACATGAGCGATGATATGCCTATCACCCTTGATCTCTAAACCTCTGACCTCATACTCATGCTCAAGAACCTCAATGTGAGTGAGGTTGTGATACTCTGGTATATCGTACTCAACCTCATGCTGTACATCACCAAAAGCGAGATTAAGCTGATCGTCATCCATATTCCTAAGAATGTTGCCATTGATGTTCTTGGTGATAGCATCACAAAGATTTCTTACTGATCTCGGATCATCATCGAGGTACATATCAGCAAGGTTCATATCAGCAAGTTTCTCAAGCTCGTCTAGCTCAACCTCAATAGCCATCTTAACAAGAACACCTGTAGTGCCCTCAATAAAGTCATTACTAGGATGACTTGGGCTACTTGGGTGGTAGCCCGAAGAAACTTCTACTTCGATCTCGCCCTTAACTTTCTTGAGATCCATTTTGAGGACATCACCGTCTACGACCAAAGCAGATAAAGCGTGTAAAAAATTGTTTGCTTCCTTGTTGCTCGTACTAGGAAGCAATGCTTGGACTGCTTTTAGTCCACTCCCTGCCATCTTGTGTGTAGTAATTCTTCTCATATTGTTTCTCCTTTTGGGCTTTAATACTCTACTCTCGGTATCAATAAGTAAACTATTAAACAATGGAGGAAATGGCTATCTCTTACCTTGAACAAGTCGAGGATTAGCGTAGTTTGCTCGCAAGGTATTTGCGAATTAGCTTCTCATAAGCTGACTTAAACCCTTTGTCAGTTTCCAAAAGTGCTTTCACAAGGTCATCTCTGTCTGCGATAAGATAAGGCATCATCCCTGCGTTCTCACCATCTTCAGAAAGAGTATAAAAGAAGATAGCATTGTCGATACCAAGTTCAGTCCAACGATCTTCAAAGTCGAAGCTAGAGAATTCTGGTTTCTTGTATGTTTCGTCCCTGTGACTGTAATACTCCTCATTGTAAATTTCCTGTACATCAGAGAGTAGATCTTTTACTGAACCCCAAGAGGTTTTCACTGCTTTTTGATCGACACCGCCCAAGTTCCTCGGCTCACCTCCCTTGATTGTTGTAGATGCCTTTTTACCCTCAAGTCGTGCAATACGCATCTCAAGATCACGAATAATTTCTGAGGCAGATCTTTTCATGGGTTTCTCCATTTGGTTAAAGGTTAAAGAGATCACTTATGAGTAGGTATAAAAGGACTACAAACTTGGTATCAGTTAATGTATGCAATAAACGATTAAGGAGATGAACATGACTCAAGTAATCGCAGTAATAGGTGCTCAATGGGGCGATGAAGGTAAAGGCAAGATCGTTGATTTCTTATCAGAGAACGCAGACTACTGCATACGCTTTCAAGGGGGAAGCAACGCAGGACATACCATCATCTTTGATGGGAACACCTACAAGCTCCGACTCCTACCCTCTGGTGTTCTAAGAGGTGCAAAAGGTGTACTTGGTGCAGGTATGGCAATCAACCTCGATGTTCTAAAGAATGAGTTTGATATGCTTGTACAAATGGTTGGTTTTGAAGAAGCGAGTAAGAGGCTTCTGATAGACCATCGCTCCCATCTCATTATCCCAAGCCATATCCAAATAGACACTAAGCGTGAAGAGAAATCGGACAATCGTATTGGAACAACTCGCAATGGCATTGGTGTTTGTTATGAAGATAAAGCGAGAAGGATAGGATTAAGAGTAGGGGATCTTCTTGACCCATCTACTTGGAGAGAAAAGTGTAATCTAATCGGCTCTTATCATTGGAAAGAAGCCGAAGATTTCAAAGAAAAAATCGCTAATGAAACTATGGCTAAGTTAGAGCAATGGAGGTCTGATTGGATACCTTATATTTACACAAACTTGTCCGAACAACTCCACAAAGCGATGAACGGAGGGTCAAAGAAAGTTATTATTGAGGGTGCTCAAGGAACATTCTTAGACATCTCGCATGGCACATACCCATTCGTGACAAGTTCAACCACGATTGCAGGAGGGATCAGTGCAGGTATAGGGTGTGCCTTACCTCGTGATGCAGAAATCGTTGGAGTCGTAAAAGCCTACTGCACACGAGTCGGTGCAGGACCGTTCGGATTAGAGGATACAGGAGAGCTTGGTGAGCGTCTTAGGACACAGGGTGGTGAGTTTGGTGTAGTTACAGGTCGAGCTAGACGGTGTGGGTGGAACTCATTACCTATGCTTAGGGAAGCTCACATTTTAAATGGATTTACCTCTCTAGCAATCACCAAAGTAGATGTTCTTGATGGGTTTAGAGAGGTAAAGATTGGTTTAAGGGGAGGGTTTGAGGTCTTTGAGGGTTGGGATAACTCTGCGGGAGTCCAAGACTACTCAAAACTCCATGCCAACCTTAAATCCTACATTGATTACATCAATGAGAATGTAGCTCCTGTGTCCATCATTTCAACAGGAGCAGATAGAGAAGATACGATCTTCGTCTAGCTTACCACCTACCAGTCCAATTTTTAGTCTTGGGTGGGTCGATCTCTTTAAGCATGACTTTCTTTAGATTGTTCGCTGACACATTCTTTTGTGTAGAGATCAATGTCTTTTGACCTTTCATCTTACGATAAAAGATCATGTCATAGTTTCCCGAACTGTTCATCTCAACTGTAAACATATTCGGTGCGTCTGGTCTACGAATACCCTTTCCAAACTCGATAGTAAAGACACCATTAACAGGTTCAACACCGTATGGGTTCTTAATAGAGATTTTTCTGCTTAGGTATCTAACTCCACCTAGTAAGTCTATCAACTGTTCCCCCTCGCTAGGGTTTGACGAGGGTCTAGTCATGTGTTGCAGAGGAACTGCTGAACGCTCAAGTCGGGCTACTCGGTTTTCAAGGTCATTTAGGATTTCTGATGCTGATCTTCTCATAAGAGTTCTCCATTGGTTGGTTTGAGATCACTTATGAGAAGCTATAAACAAACTATCAGAAGCGATACCTCAACCTTGAGTATCTAAGCCCACTAGACGAGTTTCCTACACAAATAGCTACAGCGTCCTTATCCCCAACCAAGATCGCCTTATCCTTTGCTCTAGTTACTGCTGTATAGAGTAAAGATCGTTGTAAAAGATTTGAACTATGCTCGGTGGTCATAGGCATTAAGATAGTATCATATTCAAGACCTTGACTCTTATGGACAGTTGTCGCATAAGCGAGTCTCAAGAGCTTCCCTACTTGGTCTGATGGAATGTCTACAATCTGATCCTTCACACCTTTGATAAGTACGCTCACGCTTGTTTTATCAATCGACCTAATACGACCTATATCCCCATTATAGACATTCAGATCATACTCATTCTTGGTAATCATCACCCGATCACCTACTCGAATAGAGTCATTGCCTACTCGGATGAAAGCACCACCTATATCGGGGTTCAAAGCTGACCTTAGTTCTCGGTTAAGGTTGGTTACTCCGACTTTTCCGTGATGTGTGGGGCTGACAACATGGAAATCTACTTGATCCATATGAAGCTCTTTACATCGGTTCACAATCTCATCAAGAATGTCTTGTGAGGTATAGCGATCAATAAACTGATAATCTTTATTCGGGTGAGGTACTTCTTCTGCATGGATTTTATGAGCGGCAATCGTAACTCCACTCCCTTCGCCTTGCCTAAAGATTTCCGTAAGGTGTTCTCTCGGTACAGCATTTGACTCAATCAGCTCGGACAAAACAAATCCTGCACCAACAGGAGGTAGCTGTGCTATATCTCCTACCATGATGACTCGGCACTTGGGTGAGATACCTTTCATCACTCGCCACATGAGGTGTAAGTCAATCATAGAGGACTCATCTATAATGACAACGGACTCGTTTCGTGGATTTTGAGGGTTGTGCCTCCAAGTTTCTCGACTTGGGTCATTGCTATTCCCAATACCCTTGACACCACTTTCTTCATCTTTTTTCACACCCTCGTAATCAGACTTGTCCTTCTTATCATCCATAGGTTGACCTGCACCGAACGCTCTATGAACAGTGAAAGCGTCCATATTGGTTAAAGCACTTGCTCGCTTCGCGGCGATACCTGTCGGAGCGATGAGCAATATACTCTCTTTACGATCAAGTAAGATTTTACATAGCGTATTAAGGATGGTTGTCTTGCCTGTTCCTGGCAATCCTGTAACGATTGAGAACGGTTCTGTAAGACCCTGTTGGATTGCCTTGAGCTGTGTATTGGTTAATGGGTAGCGTGAATATGATTTAATGTCATCAATACTCATTGATTGAAGCATCGTGTTCTCTCTAAGAGGCGATTTGATCTCCTCAGCAACCTCTACCTCCATTTTGTAATAAGAGGGCAAGTAAAGAGCAATAGAAGAGTCTTGTTGGATTTTATCGACCACGATGCGAGGGGGATTCGCTTCTTTCATCGACTTGATGACTTGACCGATCTCTTTCGGGTTCGTCAATCCTGTAAGGACAGCAGTATCTTTGAACACTGTATTAGTGTCTAAATGGCAATGTCCTTGATAAACACCTTGAAGCATAGACCAAAAGATAGAAGCCTCCACCCGACCCTCATCTTCGGGGTCAAAGTCTTTTTTAAGGAGCGTCTTAGCAATCTCATCAGCACCTTTAAAAGAGACTCCTTTGTAAACCAAAGCCCAAGGGTTTTTAGCAATGGAGTTGGGAGACATTTGAACATCATTCCAAATAGAATTGATGATGTTCAAAGGCACACCTGCTTCGGACAGGCTTGAGATAACCTCAATAGAGTCCTGTAAGAGAGGATCAGACCAATCTGTCCAACTATAAAGAGCTGACCCTTTGAGATACTTAGGGTTGATCGGATTACGGACTATATCAAGGTTTTTCTTACCATTACGCTTATCGAGCGTTTCTTTCCCTTGAAAAGTGAAAACTTGACCTCTTGATACAGGACCTGCGATCTTACCTTTAACTACGATAGGCTTTGTGTCTGCTTCGGAAGCTACAATACACCTTAGAATATAATATGGGGGGTTAGCAAAAATCTGCCCCAACACTTTTGCAACATAAAACACGAGGGAAAAACCTTTCTCTAACTATGGAGATCATACCCTCATGTTATATGATTTAACGATTATCTTAGCGAAGCGTTATCTTCCAACCACGCACACCTGTTCGTGGAGAAACTACCTCATTAACTGTAATGCTACCCTTCTTCGCCTTATCCCAAGGGAGAGGCTTTATCTCCGACTCTCTGTCTTGATAGTATTCGGACACATTAGCCAACTCCTCATACAGATAGTCGAGGATACTATTACGCACCTGCTTCTTTGTGAGGCTTTCGATCCTAGAATGCTCATCTTTGATAAAGCCAACTCCTGTGTTTAGAAGCCCTCTTGCAAGCATTTCTACGCAAACACTTGGGGTGCGTCTAGGTCCATATTTTTTCCATACCTCTTGTGCGTCTACCATGTTAGGTCTTGAAGATACTTTTGCCATCTTCATCATGGCTTCGTATTCCTCTTTGGACACATCATCAACGGGATAGGGGTTGGGTTTGATTAAGTGGTCATTAAACTCAAGACCAAAGTGATCGCACACTTTTTCAATAGCATCAAGGTTCTCTTGGGTGTCCTCCCAAACAGAAACGCTTTTTATGTTTGGGTATTTATTTAGGAGATCAAATACGAGCTTGGCTTTATATCTAGCTGTTTGACCTCCTGTATTTAAGTGAACCTCGTCAAAATCAAGACCCTTATCCTTTAAAAGCTCGGCAACACGATAACGCATAGCACCCTCCCTGTTTGGACGGCCAGTACACATAATCGCTAAAGTGTTCATATCAGAGATTGATCGCTTTGCCTCTGAAACAACACCATTAAACCAATAATCACTACTTGGTTTTTGAGGTACAAAAGGCTCACTCAAGCTGACAGCATCATTAAACCAATAACCCATCTTCTTAGTTGACCACCACTCTGGTGGTTCGGGGCTACGAAACAATGTGTTATCAAAGTCAAAAACATGAAGCTCAAGATGATCCGAACTTGTTTTCATGTACTTTGAAGCAACTCTAGCTACAAGATTTCTCATAATCATTCTCCTCAAAGGTAATATACAAGTAATCTCCATTATAAAGGTTCTACAAATGATCGTTATACTTTCTCCGACATCACAGTTAGCTACTGACACTCTTAGATTGTCAAATCCTCCTGCACTATCTGTAGAAGCTGAATATGGAGGGTTTGTTCTTGAGGGTACGAGGTACACTGCCGCTCACCACCAACCAATCGGATCACCTTATGTCGGTCGCCATGTTACCCCCTTTGGTAGACCTGCTCCTTGTAATGACTCTAACATACCAATACTTAACGATGATGAGGTCGCTCTCATTTCACATATAGACATCGACACTATTGGTGGACTTATGAGAGCCACAGATCAATTTGAGGATAACCCTGTCTTTTGGTTCTATGCCGAACATATCGACACTAATGGCATCCACAAAGCAAGGCAAGACCACCCCTGTTGGGTTCTATATAATGGACTTAACGCATGGATCAGCGAAAACAAACCAGAGATTGACACAAAAAGAAACAACGATGTAACTGATTTCTGCTACGAAGCATTCGACTTTATCAAAGAAATGCTTAATGACGGTCATCTTGCTACACGAATGGGTAATGCTCACATCTACCTTCAAGAAAAACTCGATGAGTCTACCTTTGTAGAAATGCGACCCTGTGGTTTGATCGTTAGACGAACAAGGGATGAAAAGGTAAATCATCTGTATCGTGGAGAAAATGCGATCATCACTTACGATGAAAAGCACCGAACCATTCGGATTTCTACTGCTGACCCAATCCCCAACCTATCTTGCAGACGACTCGTTCAAGAATGGTGGGGTGATCGTGCAGGAGGACACGATCAGATCGCAGGCTCTGCAAGAGGTCAACTCATGTCCGAAGATCAGTTTAAGGAAGCAATAGAAAGGTTTGAGAACGAACTAACTAGAGCATTACAAGTTTAAGCTGAGATGCTAGTCCAATCCCACTCACCTGCTAAACCACTCGCAGAATAATCCGTAACTTGACCCTCAAAGAAGTTCTTGAATGAGTCTCCAGAAATGACCCAATCAAGCCAAGTTAAAGGGTTGGTCTTTTGACCAAAGATAGGCTTGAGTCCAAGTTGTAGAAGTCTACGGTCAGCAAGATAACGAACATAAGCCTTTATATCGTCAGAGGACAAATCATTGATCGCCCCATTGTGATTGTAGACCAAATCAATCAATGAGTCCTCAAGCTCAACTGCCTTTTCATAGTTGGTGTAAATGAAGCTCTTAAGTTTATCTGTAACAACACGAGGATGCTCTTTACAGTATTGGTGAAACAACTGAGTCATTCCGTTCACATGAGTTGTCTCATCTCTGATACTCCACTCAACAATCTCGCACATACCTCTCATCTTACCTGTGCGTTGAAAATTAAGGAGCATCACAAAAGCAGAGAAGAGACTCATGCCTTCATTGCAAACTGATCGAGCAAGCTCAAAAGCAAGGTTGGTGATCCGACCCAAACCCTCTGGTGCTTGGGTCATAAACTCAATCTTCTCACGCATCTCGTCAAACTCAAGGAACGCAGAGTATTCTTTAACTGCAAGCCCTAGAGTGTCATTAAGTAATGCATATGCTCTTTGGTGTGTACCCTCCCGATTAGCGAAGGAGAGAAGCATATTTCTGATCTCGTTGTTCTTGAACTCTTTAATAAAAATGTCGCAGTAGTTCCCACCAACAGCAACATCAGATTGAGTGAATATGCGTAAAATCTGTGTAATGTGAAGTTTCTCGGAGTCAGAAATATGACCTCCTTTCCATTGGTTGACATCTTCCTGTAGCTTCGCCTCCCAAGTTCCCCAATGGATTTTCTCGTGATCCTCAGCGATGTTCATCGCCCAAGGATACTGAAATGGCTTATAAGTTGTACTAAACTCAAGTAGTCCTGCCATGCTCTTAACCTCTCGTTATAGGGTTGAATGTTGTTAATACCACCCTACAGAGAGAGAATATAAAAACTACAAATCAACCCACCTTATCTTTAAGAACCTTCTTATACTCCGACCATGATCTCCTAAAGGTTCGCATGAAGCCCTCAAGATCATCGTAGAGGCTAGATGGGTTGAGCACACCTGTGAGTTTGGGTAAGTTCCAACCTCCATTGAAGATACCCTCTAAAAACTCATCAGCCGACTTGTGCCCTGTGTGTTCTCGGTCATCATTAAAGTTGATCGAATACTCAACCACATCTTCACCGTAGTTAAACTCTATGTCGATCTGTAAACGATCATTATCACAGAGCATCACACCACAAAAGTCGCATTCTTCCTCGACAGTTTCCTCAACTCGGAAGCCAAGCTCATGAAGCACTTTAAGGAACGCTCCAATAGCGTAAAAGGTGTTTTGGTTCTCAAGGATCTCATCAGTGATCCCTCGAACACCATTACGCTTCTCGGTCATAGATTGCTCTATAAGGTTCTGTCGAGCGTTTTCCTCGATAGCACACTCAAACATAAGTCCGTATGTGCGAAAGGTATCACTGACACCTTTGA
>MDTA01051935.1_pt1 | contig 12378 bp, 12 predicted proteins | sample 811151 | NCBI WGS metagenome assembly MDTA01 (sample SAMN05326648, study PRJNA326480) | marine metagenome | isolation source: seawater | place: Indian Ocean: South | collected 2010
TAGGCTGGATGTGGAAGCGCAGTAATGCGTGCAGCTGACCAGTACTAATAGCTCAATTGGCTTGATTTATGCACTGAAAAAAATTTTTATCAAAAATATTAAAATATTATTTGCATGTTCAATAAATGAACGATAAGTTTGTTCAAAAATTGAACTAATGAAAAAATCTCAAGATTATTTTGATCTGTTAAGAAAAATACAAAATAATCCTAATTCAACTCAAAGAGAATTGGCAAAAGATTTGGGATTCAGTCTTGGTAAACTTAATTATTGTGTAAAAGAATTACATAAAAAAGGTCTTATTAAAATCGAAAACTTCAAAAAAAATTCAAACAAAATTGTTTATGTGAAGAAATATGTGCTCACCCCCAAAGGGATAGAGCATAGAATTAATCTCACAATAGAATTTATGAAAAGAAAAATGAAAGAATATGATGAGTTAAAATCTGAGATAGACAATTCAATCGAAAAATAAATGTGGATAGTTATTAGATATAAAAAAAAAGAAATAAACTTTTTAAAAAATGAAATAAAAAATAAAATTGGCAATGATGTTAAGTTTTATAATCCAACACTATGCTTACAACAGATAAGAAAAAATAAAGTAAAAAATTTTTTTAAACCTTTACTCGGAGATTATTTTTTTTGTTATCATGAAAAATTTAAAGATATTAAATTTCAAAACTTAATAATCTATAGCAAAGGTTTAAAGTATTTTTTGAAAGAATATTTGCAATCGCAAAGTGAGATTAAATCTTTTATAAACAAATGCATTCAGCACGAAAACATTAATGGTTTCATTGGCATAGATTTTTTTGATTTAGATAGAAATAAGAAATATAAATTTTGTTCAGGACCGTTCACGAATTTTGTCTTTGGGCTGATAAGTAAAGAGAATAATAATTTAAAATGTTTAATAAATAATTTTAAATTAACAGTAACTGGAAAGCATAATTTATTTTATCCAGTTTAAGTATTTGATATATGAATAATGTAAAAAACAATTTTTACACTGTGCGGAGCTATGCCTAAAAAATCTACAAATATAATAAAAAATAAAATTTCAATTATTGGTGGGGGAGGTCATATAGGTCTTCCTTTGGCTGTTAAATTTGCTGAAAACAATTTTAAGATAAATATTATAGATACTAACGAAAAAAATTTATTAAAGATTAGTAAAAATCAACCACCTTTTAAAGAAATACATTTAAAAAAAAGATTGGGTAAAGTTCTCAAAAAAAATATGTTTTCATTTTCTAAATCCTTAAAATCAATAAAACATTCAAAATATGTAATAGTCTGCATTGGAACACCAATATCAAATAAATTAAAACCTGATTTAAAACTTTTTTATGATTTATTTAAAAATTTATCAAAGTATCTAGTAAGAAATAATCATATAATAATTCGTAGTTCTATTTTGCCGGGTACAAGTGTCAAAGTTTACAATACTATTAAGAATAATTGTAAAAACTTAACTTATTGTCCAGAAAGAATTGTTGAAGGTTTTTCTTTAAAAGAGTTGCCAATTATTCCACAAATAATTGCTGGTTCAAATAAAAATACTGTTAGAGAAACTAAAAACTTATTCAAAAAAATTACTAAAGATATAATTATAACAAACTTTATAGAGGCAGAGCTGTCAAAAATATTTTCAAATTTGTACAGATACATAAATTTTGCAATACCAAATGAAATGTATTTAATTTCAAAAAAACTGAACGCAAATTTTACAAAAATTAGAGAAATTATGAGGTTTAACTACTCTAGAAATAATGGTTTAGCAAAGGCTGGTTTTGTGGGCGGCCCTTGTTTGATGAAGGACTCAATGCAAATTGGTTACTTATTTAACAAAAAACAGAGTCTTATTAATGCTGCTTATGAAACAAACGAGAAATTACCTGAAAAAATTGTGAATGAATTAAAAAAAAAGAATTTTGGTAGTAAAATAGTTGGAGTTATGGGGCTTGCTTTTAAAGCAGATAGCGATGATATAAGGGGATCACTTTCTTATAGGTTAATAAAGATTTTAAAAAAAAATCAATTTAAAGTTTTATATTCAGACCCTTATGTAAGTTATAAAAATAAAGTTAGTGAAAAAAAATTAATTTCTAAATCTAAAGTTATTATAATTGGTACTAATCACTCAAAGTACAAGAGAATTAAAATTCCAAAAGATAAAGAATTAATAGATTTATCAGGTTTTGTAAATTAAAAATTTATGTGTGGTTTTTTCGGAAAATTTTCTTCAGAGAGAAATAATAATCAATATACTATTAATAAAGTTTCATTGTCTCATAGAGGACCTGATAGTAATAAGAATTTTAAAGATGACTATTTTTATGGTGAGTTTTTTAGACTTAACATCATAGGAGGAAAGTCAGCAGATCAGCCAATGTTTTCTTATGATAAAAAATTTCTAATGTTATTTAATGGTGAAATATATAATTATTTAGAAATTGCAAAAGAATATAATATTTCAGCAAAAGAAGGAGACTCTAGAGTAGCAATAGAGTTGATTGCTAAATTTGGATTGAAAATTATATCTAAATTTAATGGAATGTTTGCAATCGTTATTTACGACAGAAAAAAAAACAAAACTTATTTAATTAGAGACAGATTAGGTACAAAACCTCTCTATTATTCAAAAAAACAAAACTCTATTTATTTTGCATCTGAAATAAAAGCTTTACCTGTAAAAAAGAATATTGACTCAGATATTGTAAGTGACTACCTAGATTTTGGAAAATATCCAAAAATAAAAAGTTTTTTTAAAAAAATATATAATGTCCCCCCATCTTCTATAATCGAAATTAGTAAAAACGAATTTAATATCAAAAAATACTTTGATATTAAAAAAGAAGTTTTACAAAAAAGTAGAACAAAATTTGATAAAGGTAAATTTAACGAACTGCTAAAAAATGCAATTTTAATAAGACAAAGATCAGATAAAAAAATTAATTTCCATCTTAGCGGTGGCATTGACAGCACCTCACTTCTTATTTTTACTAAAGACAATTGGTCATCGAAGTATAAAATTAACTCAAGTTCATTTTCATATTATGGATATAAAGATGATGAGTATAAATTTATTAAAAATATCTCAAAAAAATTGAGGATTAAAAATAATAAAGTAACTTTATATCCAAACGAAGTACCTCAATTAGCAGAAAAACTTCAGTATTTTCAAGATGAGCCATATGGAGGTTTGGCCTCAATTGCTGAGTTCAAATTAAATTTAGAGGAAAAGAAAAATGGAGAAATAGTTTCTTTTGAAGGAATGGGTGGTGATGAAATTTTAGGAGGATATAATTCACATTTTCTAATGGCTTTAAACGAAATGATAAAAAAATCAAAAAAAGACAAAAAAATTGCCGCAATGAAATCTTACTTGGGATTAACAACTAATCAAGTAAGAAAAAAATCAAAAAAACTTATACAATCTGAATTTAATGCTAGCACTGATCTGTCAGACTTTAGAAGCATAAATAAAAAATATAATGATAATTACGAAAAAAATGATTGGTTCAAAAAAATCATGTTTTACGATATTTTAGAATCAAAAATTCCAAGAACTTTGAGATTTAGAGATAGAATTAGTTCAGCATGCTCAAGAGAATTGAGATTTCCTTTCCTTGACCATGAATTATTAACCTACTCGATGGCTGCACCTTTTGATTTTAAATTTAAAAATGGATTGCCTAAATTTCCATTAAGAAAAATTGTTAAAAAATATTTCAATAGGGATTTTAATCATAAAAAACGTAGTATTAGTGCTCCTCAGACTATTTGGTTGCAGGGCCCACTATTAGATTGGGTTCAAGACAATATTAGATCATTAGAACTTAAATCAGTCATAGAAAAAAAGCATATAGCTAGAGCAAGAAAAATGATAAATCAAAAAATAGACAATTCTTTCTTAATTTGGCAATTAATAAATCTAAATTTATTTTATGAAAATACAAAGTATCAAAATATTTTTTTAAATGATAAAAAATAAAAAAGTAATTGCAATAATCCCAGTTAGAAAAAATTCTAAAGGTATTAAGAATAAAAATCTTTTTAAAGTTGGGAAGTATTCATTGTTAGAAAGAACTATTTTAATAAGTAAAAAATGTAATTTCATAGATGAAGTTTATGTCAGCACAGATTGCAAAAAAATGTTTCAAATTTCAAAAAATTATGAAGTAAATTTAAAAAAATTAAGAGCTAAACATTTATCAACTTCAAAAGCATTAACGATAGATGTTATTAAAAACGTAATATCAGAAAAAAAAATTAAAGACAGTTATATTTTATTACTTCAAGCGACATCACCTTTCAGAACTTTAGAAATGACAAATTCTTTTTTAAAAAAATTTAAAAAAAAATAAAAATGCTAATTCTAGCGTTTCATTAACAAGATTTTTTCATCCTCATCCAGAAAAAATACAAATTATTAAAAAAAAATTCGTTAAATCTTACTTAAACAAAGAGTCAATGAGACCAAGGCAATATTTGCCAGAAGTGTATTGTTTAAATGGTTTATTTTATATTGCTAAATCAGAACAATTAGTAAAGAAAAAATCTTTTTTTTCAAATAAAACATCACCATTTATTGTAAAATATGATCAAAGTTTAAATTTAGACTTACCCGACGATTTATTAATTTTAAAAGATAAAATAAAGAAAAAAATTATTAATCAAAATTTTCTAAAATGAAAAAAAATATATTTGGTTTAAGAGAATTTGACATAGATCTTTATAAGCTAAGATCTCCTAACTTTTATAAAAACATGATTACTCAAAGGAATAAAGTATATTCAAAACTTAACAAATTTTTAATTAACACTAAAAATTGTTTTTGCTTATTATGTGGATCAAAAAAGAAAAAAATTTTTTTAAAATGGAAAAAATATACCTTGTTAAGCTGTATGAAGTGCACGGCTGTTTATACCAACATAAATTTTAGAAAATTTAAATCATACCACTTTCATTCAAATATAACAAAAAGAAAAATAAATGAGCAGGAGATGGTAAAAACTTTCAACTATAGACTAAATAATTTTGCTCATGAGAGAATAGAATATATTAGAGAAAATATTAAAATTAAAAGAAATGATATTGTCTTTGATTACGGATGTGGATTTGGCTCGTTTCTTTATGCCTTAAAAGAAAAAAATATTTTATCTAAAGGAATGGATTTTGATGCTGATAGTATTAAATTCTGTAAATCAAAAAAACTTGATGTAACAGACTCTCCCCTTGAAAATGAAAAAAATAATTCACTTAAATTAATTACTTTGTTTGATGTAATTGAACATTTAATTGAACCAATAAGCTTTTTGAGAACCGCAAACAAAAAATTAAAAAAAAATGGAAATATACTTATGTTCACACCTAACATCCACTCCATATCTGGTAGACTTATGGGGCCTGACCATAACATGTTTGCGGTGTTCAATCATTTATGTTTTTATAATTTAAAGTCATTAAATTATTTGGTTAAAAAAACTGGATTTAAAATTATTAAAATTGATTACTTTGGTCTTGATATTAAAGATTATCTTCAAATGCTCGAAAGTAAAAATAAAAATATAAAGCTTAATAAAATTTTAAATCAAATTTCGAACACACTTCAAAGTGTAATTGATAAAAGCTCATTATCAAATTCGATGAGAGTCATTATAAAAAAAATATGAAAGTAGCAATTCTTGCAAGTAATAATGGCTTAGGACATATAAGAAGATGCGTATTATTAGCTAATAAATTAGTTAAGAAATTTAATGTTACAATTTTTTGTTACAAAGAAAAAATAAATAAATTTAAAATTAATAATTTTGTAAAAATTAAAAATTTTGAAATAAATGCTTATAAGAAAAAAATATTAGAAAAAAAAAATAAAATTCATAAATTTTTTGATCAAAATGAAAAGTTTGATTTATACTTAAGTGACAATTATCCTGAAATTGCTTACAAAAAAAATAATAGTCTGATTTTATCAAATTTCTTTTGGCATGATATTCTTAAGGTTAATACTAATTATTACAAAAATGTTGAAAAAAAAATTAGCAAAAGACCAATTGTTCCTAATTATTTATTCTGTTCAAAATATATTGAAAAAAATTTTAAAATTAAACCTGTAGGATTTTATGGTAATTTTAGAAACACTAAGTTTAAAAAAAATAAAAATGGTATTTTATTAAGTTTTGGCACTGCAGAAATGAGTTACAAAAATAGAATTCAAGAAACGATTAATCTTTTAAAAAAACAAAAAAAAAGTAAATTTCCTATTTATATTGAGCCTAAATTTTACCAAAATGATCTAAAAAAATACAATCTACATAAAGCTACTTATGATGATAAAATGTTTAATAATATTGCTGTAGCCATCATTAAACCAGGTTTAGGAACAATTACAGATTGTTTATCTAGAGGCATAACTATATTAACTTATACCAGAGGTCAAAATAAAGAGTTTGATTATAACGCCAAGATACTTGAAAAAAATAATTTGGGTATAAATTTTAGTTATATAACTTCAGCTTTAGATTTTGCAAATTTAATAATTGATCAAAAAAAATTTTTAAAAAACAAATTTAATCTTGCAAAAAATCTAAAATGGAACGGTGAGTATGAAGTAATTAAAATAATTGAAGCTTATTTCAAAAATAAACTTCTATATTTAAAATGAGAGGAAATATGAAAATTTTTTTACCTAGTAAAAAAAATATAAAATATATCGAAAATTTTTTTAGAAATTTAAACTTGAGCGAATTAGTTAAACTATCAAAAACAGACAAACCAAAAGTAAATGAAATGATACAAAAACTGATTTATAGACCAGAGTTAAAAGATTTATATTTTTTGTATAAATTGATTACTTTAAATAAACGTATCACAGTTATGGAAATTGGATGTGGATGGTCATCTTTAATAATAAGAAAAGCACTAGAAGAAAATAAAAAAAAATTTAGGAAAAAAATTAAAAATTTAAGAAGACAAAATCATTTTAAGTGTGTTTCTATAGATAATGAAAAAAAATGGATATTAAATACAAAAAAAATTTTAAAAAAATTTAATATAGAATTTACAAGTAAAGATTTTCATTATTCTGAGTGTGAAATGACTGAAATTAATTCCTCATTTGCCACTAAATTTAAAAAATTACCTTTAATAAATCCTGACTTTATTTATTTAGATGGTCCTGACCAATTCAATGTAAAGGATAAAATAAGAAATTTTACTATTGCCCATAAAGATATGATGCCAATGGTTAGTGATTTAATCAATATTGAGTATTTTTTAACACCAGGAACAATTATATTGGTTGATGGTAGAACCGCCAATGCAAGATTTCTAAGAGATAATTTTAAAAGGAAATGGGAATATAAACATTTAGAAAATTTAGATTTAAGTATTTTCTATTTAAATGAGAAACCTTTAGGTGAATACAATAAAAAACAATTAAAGTTTTATAATTTTATCTAGTTAATTAAAGATGAAAAATTATTTAAGAAAAGTGTTAGGGGTATTGAATAAGAAAGAAAAAAGTAGATTAATTTATTTTTCGTTTTTTTCACTTATAAATGCAACACTTGAGTTTCTTTCTTTAGGCTTATTAATCCCCCTGATTGCATCTATAGTCGGAACATCCGATGGAAATATATTTTTAAATTTTAATTTTTTTAATTTTTTAGAAAATCATTCAACAGAGGAAAAATTAGTAATAGTTTTAGTAATAATTTCTTCTGTTTATTTTTTTAAGAATTTATTTATAGCAATATTTATATGGATTTCTCAAAATATTTTGAAAAGAATAAGAATTAGGATTTCAAATTCTTTATTCGAAGGTTACACACAAGAGGAATTAGCAGAAAATTTAAATTCACACACCTCAGCTAAAATCAGAAATATTCAAATAGAAGTTTATAGTTTTTCAAAAAACCTAAGAGAATTAATGCAATTAATGATAGAAATGTTAGTTGTTATTTTTCTCCTTATTTTTCTTATAGTTTTAGAACCAATAGCAGCTATCGTAACGTTATTGAGTTTAGTTTTAATGTCAGGATTATTCTATCTCTTAATTAAAAAAAAAACTACACAATGGGGAGTTAAAGCTTTTAATCTTAAAGCAAAAACAATTAAGATGTTTATTGAGTCTTTAAGTTTATTTAAAGAAATAAAGATCAATGAAAAACAAAATTTTTTTTTTAAATAAATTTGCAATCAGTCAAGAAAAGCTTGGAAGAGTTATGGTGCTTCAAAATTTTTTTCAGGTTATTCCTAGATATTATATTGAAGTTTTTTCTATCCTATCGACAGCACTATTCTCTTTTATTTTGATATACAAAGGTCTTAACGTAACAGAAATAGTGCCTATTTTAATTGCTTATGTTGCTGCTGGTCTTAGGTTAATTCCGTCTTTTAATAGAATTCTTGGATCTCTTCAATTATTTAGATATCATTTGCCGGCCGTTGAGATGATGTTTAATGAGTTAAGTAGATTTAAAAAAAATACATCATTTTCAAATAAAGAAAATCCTACATACAAAAATTTTAAACAAGATAACATTGATCATATTTTTGAAATTAAAAATCTTTCCTTTAAATATCCGGGTAGTCAAAAATTTGTTTTAGAAGATATTAACTTCACTGTTAATCAAGCAGAATTAATTGGATTAAAAGGAAAAACAGGATCTGGTAAGAGTACTCTTTTAAATCTTATTTTGGGCTTGTACAGACCTTCTAATGGACAAATAAATTTTGGTGGATCAAATATAAACACAAACCTTAAAAGCTGGTATTCAAATATTGGATATGTAGCACAGGAAATAAATTTATTGGATGAAAGCATTAAAAATAATATTTGTTTAGGTCTAGAAGATAAAGAAATAAACGAAGAACAATTAAACTATGTTGTAAATATTTGTAAATTAGATAATTTTATTAATTCATTACAGGATGGTTTAAATACTAGTGTAGGAGAATTAGGAAAAAAAATTTCAGGTGGACAAAAACAAAGAATAGGTATAGCTAGGGCCCTTTATTCGTTACCTAAAATTTTAATTTTAGACGAAGCAACCAATGCATTAGATGAAAAAACTGAAAAAGAAATTTTTCAAAATCTGAAAGAGATACAAAAAGAGATGAATTTAACAATAATAATAGTTTCACATAATTCTTCAATAGACATGTGTGATAAAATTTATAAGATAGATAACAATAAACTAAAGTTGATAAATGAATAAAAATAAAATTAAAGTTATTGCAGAGTTGTGCCAAAATCACAAAGGTGACTTTAAAATAGTTGAAGAAATGGTACATGCAGCTTCAGAGGCAGGCGCAGATGCTGCAAAAATACAATCTATAAGGTCGTCTGATTTAACACATAGAGAAAGATTTGATACTGGATCGGTAGATAGTGAGGGAAAAGCTACAGTTAAAAAAAGACCTTACAAGGACGAGTATGCAAGACTAAAACCATTAGATCTTTCAGAAGACGATCATTACAAATTTATAGAAATTTGTAAGAAATATTCAATAACACCAATGACAACAATATTTAATTTAAGTAGAATTGAATTTACTAAGAAAGCTGGTTTTGAAGTAGTTAAGTTATCTAGTTTTGATTGTTCTGCTCATTTTATGATCAAAGAAATTTTGAAAAGAAACTTTAAGACTATTGTAATATCTACTGGCGCTACTTTTGATGAGGAAATTGAAGAAACTTGCAAAATCATGAAAGCACATGAAGATTTTCATCTATTACATTGTGTATCAATATACCCTACTAGACTTGAAGTAGCACACTTAAATAGAATTAATTATCTAAAATCATTAACAAAAAATGTGGGTATTAGTGACCACTCAGATCCTGAAAAAACAGGATTAAAACTTTGTATATCAGCTGTTGATGTTGGTGCTACAATTATTGAAAAACATTTTACGATTTTAAATAAAAATGAGACCAAAGATGGAGTTGTTTCTGTAAATGAGAAACAATTAAGGGATCTTGTAAAATTATCTAATCTCTCTACAGCAGATAGAAAAAAATACATTAAAGAAAATATTAAAGAATTTGAAATTATGTTGGGAAATGAAAAAAGAGAATTATCAAGTGAGGAATTGCTTAATAGAGATTATTATAGAGGAAGATTCGCCAGTAAAGATAAAAATGGTAACATTATTTATAATTGGGAAGAAACCGATTTAAGTAAACTTGTCTAAAAAATTTTCATTTTAATTAATCTTAATGAAAAAAAATTTTAAAATAGCTATTTTCATTTCTGATGAAGGCTTTGGTCATGTGGTTAGGCAAAGAAGTATTATTAATGAGTTACTTAAAAAGTTTAAAAATTCTGAAATAACAGTTATTACCTCAAGAAATATTTTATTATTAAAAGAATATTTCGGAGATCGAATTAATTATAAAAAACATAATAACAAAATTTTTACAATAAAAAAAAAAAATGGAGATTTAGATCTTAATGCTACAAAAAAAGTTTTAAATAATTGGAATAATAATCATCATAAAATATTAAAAAAATTTACAAAAAAATTTAGTGACACTGATTTGATAATATCTGATTGTGTTCCAGAAGCATTTTTATTAGCAAAAAAAATTGGCTGTAAATCTTTTGGAATAAGTCATTTTACATGGGATTGGTATTTTGAAGAAGTTTGTAAAGTCAATAAGAAAAAAACTATGTTAATGAGAAAATATTTAAATTTAGCAGATAAGTTTTATTTTCCACCTCTTACAGAGCCTAAAATTCTAAAAAGATATAAATCCAAAATTAAAAATGTAAATTTTATAGTAAATAAATTTATTAAAAAAAATCAATTTTTTCCAAATAAATTAAAATGTTTAATTATGGATAATGGAACAAAGAATTTATCAAATTGTATAAGTGAGACGGTACCCTTTTTAAAAAAAATTCATAATTGTATATTTTATATAGGAACTTATAGCTTAGAAAAAAAAGTTATAGATGAAATAATAATGTCAAAAAATTTAGTTCCAGTTACAGGATTAAAAAATATGCACTCATATATCCCATCTGTTGATATGATAATTTCTAGAGGTGGATTTAATTCAATTACTGAATGTATTACTCTTAAAAAGCCAGCAATGTTTGCTAGAGAGAGAAATAATTTAGAAGTTTACAGTAATATAAAACAATTATTAAAAAAAGGTTTGGCGACGTCAATTAATCGAAATGAATGGAAAAAAGAATTTCCAAAAAGATTTAAAAAATTTATTAATCATGAAATAAAAGGTATTAGAAAAAACTTAAAGATATCAAATTTCAAAGAAAATGGAGCAACTCAAATTGTTTCAGACCTAAGCAAATATTTAAATGAAAAAAATTAAACCTAGAATATATTTGCCGATCGAGACAAAACGAAGAGAATTTAATGCAAGAATTTTTTTTGCATCAAAAGCTATTCAAAATAACTGGTCAGTTGTTATTTGTTCGAAACAAGATTTATTCTCCAAATATAAGTTGATGCAACCAGGCGTAATTTTTTTAAAATCTTTGCAAGATTCTTATCATGAAATAATCGAGAAGTTGAAAAAAGATAAATTCACTTTTGTTGCAACAAATGAGGAAGGTCTATTATTTATTCACCCAAATTTTATTTTAAACAAAGTGAATGAAAAATGTTTAAATGATGTTGATTACTTTTTTTGCTGGGGTGAAGTGGAGAGAAGTATATTAATTAAAAAATTTAAAGTTGATAATTCAAAATTAATTTTATCGGGAAATGCTAGAATAGATATTTTAAAAGAAAAAAATAGAAATTTACTAAAAGATGAGTCTGTTCAAATTCAAAAAAAATATGGAAAATTTATTTTATTTACAACAAAATTTGGGAGAGCAAATTTTATACCACGATTTGGAATTAAATCTTGGTTAGAAGGACAATTCTTAAATGGAAATGTAAATGAAGATAATAAAGAGTATCTAAACATAGTAAAAAAAAGTATTTATCATGAAGAAAATAATTTAAGGTTATTTTTACAATTTTTAGAAAAATTTAATTATAATTTTCCAAATAGAAAATTAATTATCAGACCTCATCCAAGTGAAAATCATGAAACATATAAATTACACACAAATAAATATAAAAATATTATTGTTGTAAATGATGATAAAAGTACTAATTCATGGATTTTAGCTTCTGATTTTTTAGTTCATAGTAATTGTACAACAAGTATTGAAGCTCATATTTTAAATAAAAGTTCAATTAATTTTTTAGGTTATTCTGATAAAGATGTGGAACATGCCCTACCAAAGATTTTTTCTTCCAATGTTTACTCTGTTGAAGAATTATTAAAAGAAATTGCAAAAAAAGAAACAAATCAAGAAACTACGATTTTTAAATCTAAAA
>MDTA01153985.1_pt1 | contig 12377 bp, 11 predicted proteins | sample 811151 | NCBI WGS metagenome assembly MDTA01 (sample SAMN05326648, study PRJNA326480) | marine metagenome | isolation source: seawater | place: Indian Ocean: South | collected 2010
AAGATCGGAAACACATTTAACCTATAAAAAAGGTCTTCTCGGAACTTGCCTTCTGAAACAGCTTCTTCGAGGTTGACGTGCGTTGCTGCAACGATGCGCACGTTGATGGGAATCGGTACATCGCCGCCTAGGCGCTCAATTTCGCGATTTTGCAAGACTCGCAAGAGCTTGACCTGCACAGTGGGGCTTAATTCGCCAATTTCGTCCAAAAATATCGTGCCGCCGTCTGCTCGCTCGAACCGGCCTTCTTTACTACTCGATGCACCGGTAAATGCTCCCTTTTCATAGCCAAATAGTTCGCTTTCTATCAGAGTTTCCGGTAGAGCAGCTACGTGGACTTTCACAAAGTTGTTGTTGGCGCGTTTACTGTTGTAATGCAAGGCGTCTGCTATGAGTTCTTTGCCGGTCCCGCTCTCTCCTCGCAGCATGACGGTTGCGTCGCTCGGGGCAACTTGACACACAAGTTCGCCTATCTCCTGCATGGGACGTGAATTACCAATTAAGTTGGCGGGCTGAAAGCGGTCGCGTAATTCCTGTTTTAGTCGCTGGTTTTCATCGACCAACTCCATTTGTTGGTCACGTGCGCGCTTGCGAGCGGCTACGGATTGGCCAATCATGACAGATATAATTGTGAGCAACTGAACAGTTTCCTGTAGGGTGGGGTCGCTCTCATAGGGCGTGTCGATGCTGATCGTGCCGACGACTTTTTTCGATAGGGTAATGGGCACGCAGATAAAAGAGGTCTGCTCACTCTTATTAACGCGAGCTCCAGTCCGATTTAGGAAAAGGGGTTCGCTGCTGATGCGCGGCACGATAACGGGTTTACCTGATTCGACGACTTTGCCAGTAATACCTTCGCCAACTTTGTAGCGTCCTCGTTTCATTTCGCTTTTGGAAAGGCCGTATGCTACGTCGATTGTGACTTGATCGGTTTCTTCGTGTAGCAAGCTCAACGTAGCTAAGCTCATGTTGAGCCCTTCGCATACGGTCTTCAAAATTCGGTTCAGCGCGTCTTCAAAGTCGTTGATCTCGCCAAGAATATAGCCAATCTGGTGAAGAGCAGACATATGCTGGCGGGCATTGGATGTTGTGTTAGGTTGCGTGCTCATAGGGGCCTTTGTAACAATTGTGTTGTATATGCATGTTTAATAAACACAAAATTGTCTCTACTGTCCATTTTTTTGTAAGGGACGAGACTTACGATTCATTAAAACTCGGAGGTTAAAAAGGTCACCCCCGTTTAATAGAAAAGTTCAAGTTTTGTTGACATAAATAAGTGGGAAAGGTATCATAAGCACCAACTAGATGCGGTGCATAACGTATCTGGATGAAGGAGGAAAGGGTGAAAAAAGATATAACAGATCTCCTGCAGGCGTGGATATTTGACCCAGAAGCTAATGTACGCAGAATTGAAGGTGAAGACGGAGTCGAGAAAATACAGGTGCGTATCGACCAAGGTGCCTTTCAGGGCATTCTGCAACTCGATTTAGATGGACGACCAGATGGACGTAAGCCGTATGGTAACGCTTTTGCCTTAGATCATTTTCGCGAAAGACTAGAGCGCCACCGATATCAGCACAATGCTGATGACAAAGGATTCACTCTCGAACCGTCAGACTGTAAAGAGCTATTTGAAGAGGGGGCTCGACTTTACGAGCGATACGTTTTTCTGTTGCAGCTTAAAGATTATGAGCGGGTTATTCGTGACACGGAGCGCAATATGAATCTTTTTCGCTTTGTTAATCGCTATGCGGCGCAAGAGGACGATCGGCTTAATTTAGAAAAATGGTGGCCCTATATTTTGCGTATCAACGGTACTGCGCGGGCCATGATTGCCTGCGCGGAAGAGGCTTATGATCGGGCGCTCGCTATAGTTGATGAGACGCGCGATCGAATAAATGCCTGCCCAACTGTGGAGGCAGAAGAATTTCACGCTGAAATGGAACGTTCCGAAGAGGCGCTCAGTGAGTTGCGGCGCGAAGTAGAGGAACTGCGACCACTGAGCCGTATAGAGCAGCTTCAACGTCTACAGGAAGAAGCTGTTGCCCGCGAAGATTTTGAACGGGCGGCGTTACTACGCGACGAACTGCGCAAGTTACAAGAAGAATCGTAGGTGAGAGAGTGGATGAGATAGACAAAGAACATTTGCTATCTACACTGTCTCATTGGCAGAAAATAGCGATTTTGATAACTACTCTAGGGGATGATCTGGCCGCGGAGTTGATGCGGCAGTTAGACGATAATGAAGCAACCGAACTCACGCGTGCACTCGTGGAGCTTAAAGGGGTGCCGAAAGATGTTAAAAATCGCGTTCTAGTTGAGTTCGAAGAGGTGCTCAAAGGCGAAGCGTCGCCGAGCGGGGGAATCGATTACGCACATCAGGTTTTGATGCGGGCGCTTGGTGTGGAACGGGCAGAGACTATGATTGAGCGTGCGGTCAGGAGAGATACATCGGGTTTTACTCGACTACGTGAAATCGATCCAGCTATAGCGGCACCGCGTATGGCGATAGAGCATCCGCAGACTATCGCCCTAATTCTCTCTCAGTTAGAAGCTGCACATGCGGCTTCTATCTTAGTGCACTTTTCTGCGGAACTCCAATCTGAAGTTGTCCACCGTATCGCTACCTTGGGGCCAATGGATCCGGCCGTAATTGAAGAAGTTGAGAGTGGCCTGAACGAAGCCCTACAGGATACCTCGGACGGGGGGCTATCGGTCGAGGGATCAGAGGCCTTGGCAGCTATTCTCAACGCGGGGGGTAGTATGCTGGAAAAGGGCGTTTTAGAGCGAATGGAAAATCAGGATCCAGAGATAGCCGAGTCGGTCCGTCGTCGTATGCTGGTCTTTACCGACCTAACCCGGCTTCCCGCTGTGGATATGCGGGTTTTGTTAGCACACGCAGAGGGTGACGATGTGCGCTTAGCGCTGCGCGCTGCTGATAAACAGTTACGAGACGCCTTTTTTGGAGCCATGAGCCAACGGCGCCGGGCGCGCCTTGCGGAAGATATAGAAGCCATGATGCCCACGCGCTTGAAAGATGTTCATGCGGCGCAAGATCGCATAGCCTGTCTCGCTAAAGAGCTTGAGGAGCGCAAACTGCTACGCGTGCCGCGCTCCGGAGAAGATGAGACTTATGTTTGAGTCGGAGAGGGAAAGAGCGGATGGATCCGCAGTGCGTTGACATCGGCAACTGTATGTAAAAGGTTTCGATCGGACTTCGATGCGAACCCTTGATTTATGCTGTGATTGATAAACGAAAGCAGTGGGTTGAAATAGCCGCGCATATTGAGAAGAAAAAGCGGCTGGGCGTGGAAGCCTAGCTGAGCCCAAGAGAGGGATTCCGACAGTTCCTCTAACGTACCCAACCCTCCGGGTAATGCAACGTAGCATCGAGCACGCTTGGCCATGGCTGCCTTGCGCTCGTGCATAGTATCAACTACGATCAATTCACTCAGGCCGGAGTGAGCCCATTCTCGTTCGACCATGGCTCGTGGAATGACGCCGACTACATCCCCTCCCGCCGCGAGTGCGGCATTGGCCAGTGCGCCCATAATGCCGACTTCTCCACCTCCGTAAATCAGGGCGTGTCCGCTTTGGGCTAGCGCAGTTCCCAGGGCGAGTGCGGCTTCTGCGTAGATCGGGTCTTTTCCTAGTCGAGCTCCGCAGTAAATACAAATACCGCGCGTCGCTTTTTTACCCGCCAGTGCGTTCAATGATGCAGTCTCCAGTTGGGCTTGGTCTATAGAATGCGTGGGTTCAGTCGGGTCACTGGTCTGATCGGGCCCTTTAAGTTAGGAATATAATAACAACCGGTAGTTTTTCTGAGAGATCGCATCTCTCTGCCCCGGCTTGCATCAAAAAATGAAGACGCCGGACCTCTTAAAAAAAGAGTCCGGCGTCTTCATTTTTTGATGCAAGAGAAGCGTGCGATCAGTATACTTCGGTTTCGTCCACAAGAGCAAGAAGGGCCTGGTATCGGGCCGGATGACGCAATTTACCCAAGGCCCGCTCCTTGAGTTGGCGCACACGTTCACGGGTTAGGCCCATCAGCCCACCAATCTGTTCGAGTGTAAGAGACTCGCTGCCGTCGAGTCCGAAGTAGAGTCGGATGATGCGTAATTCGCGCTCGTCTAAGTTTTCGAGTACTTCTTCCAACTGGGCGCGAGCAGAGGTTTCTAACACGTGGCTGTCGGGCGTGGCTTGATTGTCGTCAGACAAGATGTTGAGCAGGCTGCGCTCGTCATCTTCTTCAAATGACTCATCTAAAGAGCGAACAGATCTTGCGCTCATCATGGCGTCGAGGATTTCCTGTTCTGGCATGTCTAATTCGCGGGCAATTTCCTCAATGGCTGGTTCACCCTCTCGGCCCTGGCCCAGTTTGCGCGAGGCTTTGGAGATGTCTTTTAGCAGACTGAGTTTGTTGAGCGGTAGCCGCACAGTGCGCGCGTGCTCGGCAATGGACTGTAGGATAGACTGCTTGATCCACCAGACGGCATACGAAATGAACTTATATCCTTTGGTGCCATCAAAGCGTTCGGCTGCAGTTAGTAATCCGACGTTGCCCGCACTGATTAGATCCGACAGCGAAAGTCCGCGGTTTTGATAGTTCTTGGCCACGTCAATAACGAAGCGGAGGTTGGCATTTACCAGTTCATCCCGAGCTACCATGTTGCCCTCTTGAATTCGGGCAGCTAGTTCAACTTCCCGCTCGCGGCTCAGAGGACGCGAGTCGGCAATATCGTCGAAGTATAGGCGCAGCGTCGTCTCTTCGTCGCTGAGGATTTCCTGAATGGTGTAGGCCATGGTATATCCTTAGGAAAAGGGTGAATAGGCGTCTTGTTAGGCTGACTCCAGCAGCAGTTGCTGCATCTGTTCGGCCGATTCGGCCTTCAGAAAATCCAGTCTGCGCTGGTTGGAGTTGAGAGTACGCGCGAGCATACCCAGCAGGTTCAAATACAAATCAGGTGCATGAGCAGGTACAGCAATAAGGCAAATTAAGCGCACGGTGCTGCATTCGTCTCCGGAGGGAAAGTCTATGGGGGCCGGTGCGATACCCATGGCTAGCCCCAAAGAATCTACGCAGCTACCACGTGCGTGAGGGAGTGCGACTTCGTTATTAAGGACGGTGCTCTGTAACTGCTCTCGCTCAAGGACGGCTTGGAGGAATCTAAGCCGGTCCGTTACGACTTGGCGCTCGTGCAACAAGTCAACGAGTTCTTTTATCGCACCAATCTTACTCGTAGACGTGAGTCGAGGGAGCAAGAGGTCTATGTCGGCGATGTCATCGAGCGTAAATTCAGGTGCAATTTTTGCACGGTTTAGGGATGCGACAGTGTCGAAAGTCGTCAAAACAAGCCTTTTTCGCAGAGAGGCAAAGTGCACAAATTGCATCTAGCCAACGGCTGGGCTGCTTTGTTGAACTGAGCAGCAGCGGTTGAAGATATTTACAATATTCTTTTACTGGTTGTTTTTATTGATTCTTATAAGTTGGTAGCAGGCAGAGATAACGACGGTGCACGCTATCAACTACGCAAGTTTAGCAAAAGTAATGCCAGTCAATTTTTATGTTCTTTAAAGCATTGATAAAATTAAAACTTATGTGAATTTATTTAGAGGGGTAATGCGATGAGGTGATAGATCGGAGGTCTAATGATGCAAAAATTGCACCATTTTAGATCAGGTAATATTGTAATGCTTAATTTTATACTGCAGCGCGCGAACACTCATGCCGAGGATCTCGGCTGCTTGGCGTCGGTTTGCCGTAAGGCGCTGGAACGTCTGGCGAATCAATTCAGCCTCCACGTCAGCTGCGGTCGACCCAAGTCGCACGCTAAAGTGACTCGGTGCTTCATTGCCGATCTCGGATAGATGTGCAGGGAGATGCTCGGGATGGACCGTGCGTCCTTGTGACGTTACTACGAGGCGTTGGACGATATTACGCAACTCTCGCACGTTGCCAGGCCAGGCATGTGCTAATAGACAGCTCATGGCTTCGCTACTGAGTTGTTTGTGTGGCTGGTCTTGTGCTCGGCATGCTTCATCTAAAAAAGTCTCGACCAGCACGGGGATGTCTTCTTGACGTTGACGAAGAGGTGGAATATCAATGGGGACGACGTTGAGTCGATAGTAGAGATCTTCGCGAAATAGTCCTTCGCTGACGCTACGCTCCAAATTGCGATTGGTTGCAGCAATTATGCGCACGTCGGCGCGGCGCACATGTGGGTCGCCTAGCGGTTGGTATTCGTGTGATTCTAGGACGCGTAGGAGTTCGATTTGGTTTTTTATCGGCACTTCTCCTATTTCGTCGAGAAAGAGCGTGCCGCTTTCCGCTAGCGCAAAACGTCCGGGTTTGTCTGCGTGTGCACCGGTGAAGGCGCCGCGTTTGTGTCCAAAAATCTCACTGGCAAAAAGCTCTTCGGTGAAGCCGCCGCAGTTGACCGCTACAAAGGGTCGTTCACTGCGCTTGCTTCGTTCGTGAATTGCGCGGGCTACGAGGTCTTTTCCTACCCCGGTCTCGCCGCGCAGTAGCACCGGTACGTCGGACTGGGCGACCTGTTTGATGAGTTTTGAAGCTGCCTGCATGCTTTCACTGTTGCGGACGAGCCTGCGGAAAGGGTCGGCGCTTTCCAAGCGGCTGTGCAGTTTGCGATTTTCTCTGACAAGTTGAAGCCTGTCGAGTGCTCGCTCGACTACAAGGCGCAAATGACCCAAATCTACGGGCTTAGTTAAAAAGTCATGAGCGCCTTTCTTCATGGCTTCCACTGCTGTGCTTACGTTGCCGTGAGCGGTTAAGATAACGACCTGGGTGTCTGTTTCTCGATTGCGGAGTTCGTCAAGTAAATCTAAGCCGGATGGACCTGGCATGCGAAGATCTAGGATGGCCAGATGATATCTTCCCGTGCGCAGCTTTTCGCGGGCTCGCCGGCCATTTGAGACAGTCTCCACGCCGTATCTGTTGTCGTCTAGTGCTTCCTTGAGTCCTTCGCGTATGAATACTTCGTCGTCGGCGATTAGTATGTTGACGCGTTGTTTAGACATGGGCAGGCTGCTCTATGGTGGTGGTAGGACGCCGGGCAGGCGAATGACTATACACGTGCCTTCACCCCGTTGGCTTTCTACGCTTAGCGTGCCGGCGTGTTGATGCACTATACGCTGGGCGATCGACAAGCCCAGTCCAGTGCCCTCTTCTTTCGTAGTATAATAAAACTCAAAAATGTGTTCCAGATCTTCGGGCGGAATGCCCGGTCCGTCGTCAGCTATCTCAATGAGGATATCGCCGTCTTCTCCACGAGAGCGTAGTCGGATATGGCCTTGATCATCGACGGCTTGGAACGCATTGATAAGGAGGTTGAGGAGGCACTGGTTAAGTTGGTTTTCGTCGACGTCAATGAGATTTAAAGCTCGGCCGGTTTCTAGATGTAAGTGCAGGCCCCGTTCGCGCGCCTCGGGTGCAACCAGTTGATACACGTTGTTTAGTAAATCATTGGGATCGACTTGCTTCAGGTGCAGTGCGGGCGGGCGAGACAGGCGCAAAAAGTTCTGAACTATGCCCTCGAGGCGCCGCATCTCGGCTCGAGCAATGTCGAGACGCCGCAACGTCTTGTTGGGCACAGAATTGTCGATTATTGCGAGGTCTTCCTGTAATAGCTGTAACTGTATGTCAATTGCTCCCAGCGGGTTGCCCACTTCATGAGCCACAGAAGCGGCCAGGCGTCCAAGGGCGCTCATCTTTTCGACCTGTAACATTTGACGCTCTGCGCTTTTTAGGTCTGACACGTCTGTGAGCGTGATGATCGCGTTTGGAGATGGTGCGTCTGTCCCGGATAAGCTGATGGAGTTGACGCGCAACCAGCGCATGGAAGCTTCAGCATGGTCGGTTGCGTTGTGTCGCACATCTACGTCGACGACTACCTTGCCATTAAGCACCATGCGTGCTATGTCCGCCAATTGTTTATTAGACGAAAATAAATAAGTTAACGTTGGCTCTTCAAGCTGATTTATGCCGAGTAGACCGAGCAGTGCGGGGTTGGCCATTTGTATGCGGCCAGCGTTGTCGAAGGCGACTACACCTTCGCTCAGACCGTTAAGTATGCAATCGGCTTGGGCTGGATTTTGGCTCAATTCCATTGACAGTCAGTGGGGATGGAGTAGCTTCTCTTGGCATGTTCAAGAATAAAGAAAAGATCGCCGAGCACAAGAAGCGTAACCGTGAGATGTTTGATGCGATCGCGCAGCGCTATGACGTGCTGAATCATCTGCTGAGCGGAGGCATTGACATATATTGGCGTCGCCGCGCGTTGAACAGTTTACAACTTTCCAACCAACCGCGCATTCTCGATCTGGCGACTGGCACTGCGGACTTCGCGCTGGCTGCAGGTCGTTTAAATCCTGCACGCATTATTGGTGTGGACGTTGCGCTTGAAATGCTTCGGTTGGGAGTCAGGAAAGTGGAAGAGCGCGGCGCAACCACAGCACTTATGGGGGGAGATGCCGAGCATTTGCCCTTCCAAGGTGCGTCTTTTGACATTGTCATGGGTGCCTTTGGAGTGCGCAACTTTGGGCATATTCCAAGCGGTCTTGCCGAGGCACATCGCGTGCTCCGGCCCGGAGGGCAAATTCTCGTCCTAGACTTTTGTGAGCCGGCTACGCCATTATTTAAGCAGTTATATAAATTTTACTTTCACAATGTCTTACCGCTCATTGGCGGCCTACTTTCGGGGCAGAGACAGGCCTACGCCTATCTGCCTGATTCGGTTGGTTCTTTTCCACAGGGAAGTGCCTTTGTGAGGCTACTCGAAGATGCGGGCTTCGTTGAGGCTTCTGCTACGACGTTGACAATGGGTGTTTGCAGCATATACAAGGGTCGTAAAGAGCTGAGTTGACGAATTAAAGGACGGTTGGTATTATGTTGTCGGATCTACTTTTTGCAGGGGGAAATAGTGGCTTTTGATGATATAGTAAAACGCGCAGGATTAGCAGATATCTACGAAAAAATACGTGTTGGCCATCGTTTGGACAGTGATGACGGAGCCAGGCTTTACGACTGCGATAACTTACCTGTCTTGGGATACATGGCTAATATCGTGCGCGAGCGTCTCAACGGAAACACAACCTACTACGTCCGTAACCAGCATATCAACTACACAAATATTTGCAATAAGCTGTGCAAGTTTTGTTCCTTCTTTGTTACTCCTAGGGACGAACGTGGATACGTATTGAATCCTGAGCAAGTGGCTCAGCGTGTGCATGAGTATGCGGAAATACCTATCACTGAGATACATATGGTGGGTGGTGTTAATCCTAAATTGCCTTATGAGTACTACCTCGATGTTCTTAAAGCCATGAAAGAGGCCCGCCCCGAGGCTCATTTGAAGGCTTTCACAATGATTGAAATTGCTCAAATTCAGCGTATAGCAAAGAAGCCGCTTGAAGAAGTCTTTATTGACATGAAGAAGGCAGGTCTTGAATCAATACCTGGTGGTGGGGCTGAAGTTTTTAGTGATCGTGTTCAGAGCGATTTATTCTGGGGCAAGGCTGATTCAGAGGATTGGCTGAGAATTGCTGCTACGGCTCATCGAAACGGTTTGCCTTCTAACGCGACCATGTTGTATGGGCATATAGAAAACACACAGGAGAAAGTATATCATCTGACTCGTCTACGTGATGTACAAGATGATACCGGTGGTTTTTTAGCATACATACCTTTGTCTTTTCATCCTGAGCGCACGAAGCTAGAGCATTTACCCGCACCGACTGGTTGTCTCGATTTGAAAGAAGTGGCTATAGGGCGCTTGATGTTGGATAATTTCCCTCATGTGAAGACGTTTTGGATTATGAACACAATTGATATTTCGCAGACGGCACTTTGGTATGGAGCTGATGATATAGATGGCACTGTCATGGATTACGAGATTACGCGACGTAGTTACGACGAGACGCAGCAACGTCTAACACAGCGCGAGTTTTTAGATCGAATTGTCGAAGCTGGCCGTGAGCCCGTCGAACGCGACACTTTGTATAATGTGGTCAATGGTTCAGATGATGTGGTCAATGGTTCAGATAATGTGGTCAATAGTCCGGCACTGGCAGCTGTTGGAGGATAGAAGTGATAGATGATATCGCTGAAAAGGTATATCTAGGGAAGCGGATTGATTTAGACGAAGCTCGCCGCCTTTTCGCTCACCCTAATTTAGCGGAATTGGGCATGCTCGCTAACTGGGTGCGGGAACGGCGTCACCCAGAATCCATAGTAACGTATAACGTTGGTCGTAACATAAATTACACCAATGTGTGTTGGGTTAAGTGCGATTTTTGTGCTTTTTACCGTAAGCCTGGTTCAGACGAGGGGTATGTGTTGCCAAACGAGCAGATCTTTGCCAAGATTGATGAAATGGTCTCTGTAGGTGGCAATGAGCCCAAGTCATGTGAGATTCTGATGCAAGGTGGGCTCAATCCCAAGCTACGTCTTGAATATTACGAAGAATTATTCTCGGCCATACGTGATCGCTACCCACAGGTGCACCAGCACTGTCTGTCAGCTACTGAAATCATTTACATTGCTCACCTTTCTAAGTTGCCGTTAACAGAAACGCTACGCCGCTTACGTGATGCTGGACTTGACTCGATTCCCGGTGCAGGAGCTGAGATATTGGTCGATGAAGTTCGCAACGTAATTGGAAAGGGTAAAGATCGTACGAGACAATGGCTTGACGTGCACCGTATCGCGCATGATTTAGGTATGCGCACGACGGCGACCATGATGTATGGACATGTTGAAACGATCGATCATCGACTTGAACACCTGCAGCATTTACGCGGTTTGCAAGACCAAACAGGAGGTTTTACCGCTTTCATTACTTGGAACTTTCAGCCTGATCACACTGATCTGGGTGATGACAGTATGCTTTGGGATGGAGTGAAGGCCACCGGGTTTGACCATCTTCGGACGGTTGCGGTTTCCAGATTGTTTCTTGATAACTTCGACCATTTTCAAGCTTCTTGGGTGACTCAAGGGCCCAAAATTGCCCAAGTGAGCCTACGTTACGGAATTGACGATTTCGGCAGCACTATGCTGGAAGAAAATGTCGTCAGTGCTGCTGGGACGAGCCATATGGATCATATGACACTGAGTGAAATGGAACGTCTTATAGTCGATGCTGGTTTTGCTCCTCAACGTCGTGATACGCGATACCAACACGTGCCTGAAGTGGTAAACTACCCCTTGATGGAAGCTGCCTTACCATGACCGTAGGCTTGGGGGTGGTTTCTTTCCTGAATTCCCGTCCCCTCGTTTACTCCTTACAAAAAGACATACGTTTCAACCTCAACTACTCGGTTCCTTCACGCTGTGCGCTTGATTTGCAGGCTCGGGCTGTTGACGTTGGTTTAATCCCCTCTATTGAGTATGCACGGGCTATCAATCCTTACCAAATTGTGCCTGGGTTGGCTATTGCGGCCTCAGGGCCTGTGTTGACCGTGCGCCTGTATCATGCAACGCCGCTGGATGATGTGCGCCGAGTTGCGCTCGATACGAGCTCGCGTACCTCAGCTTCGCTGATTAAGATTTTGCTGCGCGAGCGCTATGGCGCTGATCCGGTTTGGGTAGATGCTGCTCCCCATCTGCCTGCGATGATAGAGATCGCCGATGCGGCGCTATTAATTGGTGACCCCGTTTTTGGAGAGTTGAATAGTGAACTTCCCAGCATAGATTTGGCGGCTGAATGGAAAGAGCACACGGGACTTCCCTTCGTCTTCGCATTCTGGGCAGGATATGCGGGGACTCTAGACGGAGATGGGATTGACGCACTGCAAGCGGCCAAAGATGCTGGTGTGGCACACGTAGATGAGATTGCTCTTGCCTATGCTGCCGAGAAGGGAGGAGATCCAGCCCTTTACCGGCGCTATCTGAGTAAACACATTCACTTTTCGTTAGGCGAAGGCGAAATCGAGGGTCTGCGCCTGTTTTACGCCAAGGCATATCAGCACGATCTAATAGATTCGGTGCCGCATTTAGATTTTTTCTCATAGGGTAGATATGAGTATTTTACGGTCAATTCACACTTACGGGCGCATGGTCAAGTTTTCGCACAGTATATTTGCGTTGCCCTTCGCTCTAAGCGGAGCTGCGCTAGCTACTGCCCAGAGTGGAATAGGCGGGGTTCAGCTAGCTTGGATTGTCGTCGCCATGGTTGGTGCTCGCAGTGCGGCCATGGGATTTAATCGACTCGTTGACCGCCATATTGACGCCGATAATCCGCGAACGGCTAAGCGCGAGTTGCCGAGTGGGCAGGTGTCTCTGGCTTCGGTGCGTTTCCTAATCGTGATTTCAAGTAGCGCTTTGGTCCTAGCGGCATGGCAGCTAAATTCTCTGTGTTTAT
>MDTA01160603.1_pt1 | contig 12376 bp, 11 predicted proteins | sample 811151 | NCBI WGS metagenome assembly MDTA01 (sample SAMN05326648, study PRJNA326480) | marine metagenome | isolation source: seawater | place: Indian Ocean: South | collected 2010
AAATTAAAAGATTTGATACCTAGACATAATTTTATGATCCCAGTCCAAGCTGCAATTGGTGGTAAAATTATTGCGAGAGAAACTATTAAAGGTTTTAAAAAAGATGTTTTAACAAAGATTCATGGTGGTGGAGCAACAGATAGAAAAAGAAAACTTTTAGAAAAACAAAAAAAAGGGAAGGCAAGATCAAAACAATTTGGAAGAGTAGAAATTCCACAAGAAGCATTTATTGGTGTGCTCAAAATTCAAAAGGAATAAAATGCAAAATAATAAAATCTTAGATTGTATCACTTTTTTTGATAATAATTTTATGTTTGAAATAAGGTATAATGTTTTAGTTGATGTAGTTGATTATTTTATAATTTGTGAATCTTTATTTGATCATAAAGGTAATCCAAAAAAAAAAAATTTTGTAATGAAAGATTATTATAAAAAAGAAAAAATTAGATATCATCTAATAGATAAACCTTTTCCCTCAAATAACAATCCTTGGCAAAACCAAGCATTACAGAGAGAGAGTTTATTGAGTTTTACTGATTTTGCTCATTCAGAAGATTATGTTTTTTTTTCTGACCCTGATGAGATACCAAGGCCAGAAATTTTAAAAAATTTTACTTTATCCAAAAAATATGGAATTTTTTTACAAGATTGTTTTAATTACAAATTTAATCTTTTTAATAAATATGAATCCCCATGGGAAGGGACAAGAGTTGCAAAAAAAAAAAATCTAAAATCTATAGATTTTATGAGACAGAATGTTAGAATGAAAAATTTAAACTATAGCTTTATAAGGTTAGATAAAGAAAAGAATATTCAGCTTTATGAAAGAGCTGGCTGGCACTTTAACAATATTTTATCTCCTAACGAGATTTCTTTAAAACTTAAAACTTTTGCACATACTGAGTTTACTGATGAGAAATTTTCCTCTTCTAAAGTTATTGAGAAAAAAATTGAGCAGCAAATTGATTTATTTGGTAGAGGACATAAATATACTAAGGTTGAGTTTGATAATCTTTTTCCAAAGTATATTCTCGAAAATAAACAAAAATATCATAAGTGGATTAGTTAATTAATTATGAGCAAAAGAATAGTAGTAACTGGTGGAAGTGGTCGTTTTGGAAGTATTTTAAAAAGTTATAAGACTAAACATAAAATTTTTTTTCCTAATAAGATAAAATTAAATATTTTAAATTTAAAAAACATAGAAAAATATTTGAAATATTGTAAGCCTGATATATTGATACATTTAGCTGGACTATCTAGACCAATGAATATTCATGAAAAAAATATTTCTAAAAGTATTGATTTAAATATTATCGGAACAGCAAATATTACAAAAGCTTGTGAGAGAAGAAATATAAAATTGATTTATTTTTCTACAAACTATGTTTACCCTGGTAAAAAAGGTAATTATAAAGAAACAGACCCTTTATTACCAGTTAACTATTATGCTTGGTCAAAATTAGGTGGAGAAGCATCAGTACAATTGTATAAGAATTCACTTATAGTAAGAGTCTGTATGACAGAAAAACCTTTTGTGCATAAAAAAGCATTTGCAAATGTAAAAACAAGCTTTGCTTATCATGATGAAGTCGTAAAAATTTTGTTCAAAATTCTAACTCAAAAAGGGATTATCAATGTCGGTGGTAAAACAAGATTAATTTATGAATTTGCAAAAAAGGATAATAAATTTGTGAAAAAAACTTATTTAAGAAAAAACTCAAATTTAGGCATGCCATTTAATTCATCAATAAACATTTCAAAACTTAAAAAATTAACTAAAATTTAAAACATGTTCTATGGAGAGGTGGCCGAGTGGTTTAAGGCGCACGCTTGGAAAGCGTGTATAGGGGAAACTCTATCATGGGTTCGAATCCCATTCTCTCCGCCATTTTTTTGTATTTTATAAATTTTAAATTGATAAAATTCATCAAAATTTTATGAAAAAAATTTTACAAAAAATAAAACCTAAAAGATTTGGTGATTATTGGAAAAAAATTAAAAATAATAAAAAAATCAATAAAAAGTTAGTTTTTATATCGAATGAATTTGTAAATTCTAAATCTTATCTGATGGTGTCAAATCAATGGCATATTTATAATATTTCACATTATAAAACTTTGTTAGAGGAAAATATATCAAAATTAGGTATAAGTATTTTTGGTCATTATCATAATTTTTTTTATTTAGAAAAAAGTCTTCTTAAAAATTTATATAATTTAATTAATGATAAGGAAGTTAAATGTATAAATGTAAATATTCTTAAAAATCATAAAGGTTTAAACTTACAGGAAAATATTACCCACAATTATCTTTTATTATTATTATTTTATAATTTAAAAAAAACAAAATATTTTAAATTTCTTAAAAGATTAAAAGATAAAACTTACTTAGAATATGGAAATCCATATATTAAGATTGATAATTTTATAGTTTCATCTGATAAAATTATTTCTTTATTTGATTTAGAGTATATAGAAAAAATTAAAAATTTGAAAAAAAAGAGTATTCTAGAAATAGGAGCTGGATCAGGAAGAACATCAGAGTGCATAATGTCCGTTAGAGACTGTTTAAAATATACTATTTGTGATATTCCACCGGCCATTTATCTTAGCTATAGACGGTTAAAAATGAGATTTCCTAAAAAAAAAATAATTCTTTTAATTGATGAAAATAATGAAAAAAATTTATTAAAAAAGATTAATGAGAATGATATATCATTTATTTTTCCTCACCAGCTAGAGCTGATCAAAAAGAAAACGTTTGATATTACTATTGCAATTGATTGTTTTCATGAAATGGATAAAAAAATTTTAGAATACTATTTTAAAAATATTTCTATAATTTCAGATAAAGTTTATTTTTCAGTATGGAAAAAAATTAAAAATTGGTACTCTGGGGGATTATTGAAAAGGACTGAAACTTTGAATTTTGATAATAATGATTATCCAATTCCAAAAAAATGGAAACTAATAATGAAAAAAGAGTTAAGATTTCCATCGAGTTTTTATGGCATTGGTTACAAAATACCTAAAAATATTTCTTAATGAGTAAATTAGAAATTTATTGTATGTCACTATATAATTCCAATTACAATTTAATAAAAAGTTTAGGATATTTTCCTGTTGGATTAAAAAATAATGATTTCTCAGAAAAATGGTTGAGAGATAATACACTTAATAATATTTCAGAAAAAAATCCATTTTATGGAGAATATACTTTCTACTATTGGTATTGGAAAAATTTGCTTAGTTTAAAAGATGAAAATAAGTGGGTAGGCTTTTGCTCTTATAGGGAATATTGGGGAAATAAGAAAAATGTAAATAGCTCTAACCTAAAAGACTTGGTTATACAAGAACCAGATATTGAGTGGAAAAATTATGATGCGATTATTGGAGAACCAATATTTGTTGGAGAAACAAAAATAATAAAAATGATTAAATATGGCAAGATGGCTGTAATAAGAAATCCTAAATCACTTTTTTCAAGAAAAGGGAGAACTATTAGATGGCAGTTTGATATGTTTCATGGAGTTGGTAATTTAGACAAAGCTATCGAATTACTACCTGATAAAGATAGAGATGATTTTAAATATTTTACACGAAATGAAAATTCTTTTTCACGAGGAAATATGTTTATTACAAAATCTCCTATAATAATGAACACTTATTTTAGTGAAGTTTTTGAATGGTTAACTAATTGCGAAAAAATATTTGGATTTAATTTACACGGTTATGGCAAAGTAAGGATGTATACTTTTCTAGCTGAAAGGTTTTTACCGTTTTGGTTTAAAAAGTATTCAAAATATTTAGAATGGCCTGTGATTTATTATGATATAGGTAAATCAAATGAGAAAATTTAATTTCAAAAAATTTACCAAAAAAAGTGGAACATTGATACCTTTCTCGTTAAAGCGAGATATTCCATTTAAAACTAAACGCATTTTTTTAATTTATGGAAAAAAAAATTTTACTAGAGGAGATCACGCTCATCATAAATGCAAACAATTTCTTGTACCCATTTTTGGTAAAATGGAAGTTGAGTACGAAAATAAATTTAAAAGATTAAGAAAAATTTTAAATTTTAAAGATAAAAAAGGGCTGTTATTAAATCCGAAAACGTGGTGCAAAATTAGATTTAGAACCAATAACTGCATATTAATGGTTTTTTGTGATAGAGAATATGAATTTAAAGATTATATTGAAAGTTACAAAAATTTCTTAAAAATTGTAAAAAAAAAATAATGAATTTACTTATAACAGGTTGTTGTGGTCATATTGGTTCTTATTTAGCTAATAATGTCTACAAAATACAAAATATAAAAAAAACTTATATACTCGATAATTTAGAGTCAAATCGATTTTATTCAATCTTTAATTCAAAAAAAAAAAATAATCTAAAATTTTTAATGAGAGATCTGAGAGATCCAAAAAGCTTAGACGATTTAAATAAAATTAATTATGTGATTCACTTAGCCTCAATGACAAATGCAGAAAAAAGTTTTGGAAAAAAAAATTTAATGTATGACAATAATCTTAAATGTTTGAAAACAGTTATTAAATTTTGCAAAAAAAGAAAAGCTAAACTAATTCATATTTCATCTACAAGCGTTTATGGCAAACAGGTTAAAATTGTTGATGAAAATTGTGAAGAGAAATATCTAAAACCGCAGTCACCTTACGCAGACATAAAGCTGATAGAAGAAAAAATGCTTAAAAATGAGGGAAATTATTTAAGTTATAATACTTTCAGATTTGGTACTATTTCAGGTGTGTCTAAAGGAATAAGATTTCATACTGCAGTTAATAAATTTTGTTTTAATGCAGCAACTAATCAAGAAATTCAAGTTTATAAAACTGCACTAAATCAATATAGGCCATATCTATCTTTAAAAGATGCCTTTAAAGTATTTAAATTTTCAATTGAGAAAAATTTTTTTAAAAATGATATATTCAACGTATTATCAGGAAATTTTACTGTAAATCAAATTATTAGGAAAATTAAGAAATACAAAAAGAATGCAAAAGTTCAACTTGTATCTTCTGCAATTATGAATCAACTTTCTTATCATGTAAGCCAAAAAAAATTAAATAAAGAAGGTTTAATTTTAAGATCAGATATAGAAAAAGATATTAAAGAAACTATAAAACTATTAGAAAATATTTAATGATTTGTAAAATAACAAAAAAAAAAATTAAACCATTTATGTCCTTTGGTAAAATGCCAGTCGCAAATGGATTTTTAAAAAAAAAAGATTTTAAAAAAGAATTTTTTTTTGACATGGAAGTAGGTTTTTCAAAAGATATTTCTCTCTTTCAATTAAACGAACATCCAAAGCCAAAGGTAATGTTCAATAAAAATTACCCTTTTTTTACAGGAAGTTCTAAAGGAATGGTAAATCATTTTAAACATTATTCTAATTGGATAAAAAAAAATTATTTAAAAAGTGGCGGAAATCTTATTGAAATTGGTTCTAATGATGGAACTTTTTTAAGTAATTTTAAAAAAGATAAAGTAAATATTTTAGGTATTGAGCCATCTTCCAATGTTGCTAAAGTATCAAAAAAAAAGGGTATTAAAACAATTAACAATTTTTTTACATATAAAAATGTAAAAAAATTAAAAAATTTAAAGAATAAAACAGATATAATTTGCGCTGCAAACGTAATTTGCCATGTTCCAAATCTAGTTGATTTGATTAAAGGTGTTAATTTTTTGTTGAGTAAAAGAGGTTTATTTATTTTTGAGGAACCATATTTAGGCGCAATGTATGAAAAAACTTCATACGATCAAATTTATGATGAACATATCTATATGTTTTCTGTTAATTCAATCAAAAAAATTTTTAACTTATTTAATTTAGATCTTATAAACGTCATTCCTCAAAAAACTCATGGCGGCTCAATGAGATATGTAATTAGTCGGAGAGGGATACATAAAACTAAGGCAAGTGTTTTTAAACTACTAAAATATGAGAAAAAAAAAAAAATTGACTCAATTAAAGGATGTTTGAGTTTTAAAAAGAAATGTGAAATTTCAAGAAAGAAGCTAAAAAAAAAGATTAATGATATTTTGAAAAGTGGAAAAAACATTGCAGGCTATGCCGCAACATCAAAAAGCACAACAATATTAAATTATTGTGGAATAAATTATAAACATATTGATTATATTTGTGACACTACTCCAAATAAGATAAATACTTTTACACCAGGTACACACATACCAATTCTCCCAGTTGAATATTTTAAAAAAAATATTCCTAATTATACTTTTTTATTTGCATGGAATCATAAAAAAGAGATTTTTTCGAAGGAAAAGAAAATACTTCGTAAAACAAAGTGGTTTGCACATATAAATATTTAGATGATTAAATTTTGGTCTTATAAACAAGAATTAATTAAATATAAAAGTAAAATAAGTACTAGAATAAATAAATCTTTAGATAGTGGTCAGATTTTTTTTGGTAATGAATTATCAGAGTTTGAAAAAAAATTTACAAAAAAATATAAGTCAAAATATGGTGTAGCTGTAGGAAGTGGTACAGATGCTTTATTTATAGCTTTAAAAGCTTTAGGGATTAAAAATGGTGATGAGATTATCACTGCTGCAAATACAGCTATTCCGACAATTTCAGCAATAAGAGGTGTCGGAGCAATTCCAAAATTGGTAGATATAGGTGACGATTATTTGATGAATGTCAGAAAAATTGAGAAAGAGATTACAAAAAAGACAAAGGTTATAATACCAGTACATCTATATGGACAAACTTGTAATATGGAGGAAATTAAAAAGATTTCATTAAAATACAAATTAAAAATAGTTGAAGATTGTGCACAATCACAAGGTGCTAAATTTAAGAATAAATTTTGTGGAACTATAGGTGAGCTTGGCTGCTTCTCTTTTTATCCAACAAAAATATTAGGTGCATATGGCGATGGTGGGTTTATTTTAACCAATGACTATAAATTGTATAAGAAAGTGAAAAGGATAAGGTTTTATGGAATAGAGACTGTTGATAAAAAAAACAAATATTTCAACAAATATTATTCTAACGAAAATGGTATCAATTCGAGAATGGATGAAATTCAAGCAAGTATATTAAATTTTAAATTATCCATTATTGAAAAACTTATAAAAAGGAGACGACAAATAGCAAAATTATACAATAAGGAATTAAGTTTTACGAGTTTAAAACTGCCGTTTATAAATAAATACTCTGATCATGTTTATCATTTATTTACGGTTTACCACCCTCTAAGAGAAAAGATTATAAAAAAACTTAGAGAAAAAAATATTGAAACTAGAGTGATTTATCCATATCCAATACATAAAATGATTGCTTATAAAGCTTTTTTTAGAAAAAATAAAAGACTGAAAAATTCAGAAATTAAATCAAGGGGTATTTTTTGTTTGCCATTGTATCCAGAACTTAAGAATAAAGATGTTGTTAAAATATGCAATGAAATAAAAAAAATCTTAATCCAAATTAATTAATTAAGATGAAATCGAAATTATATCGAGATATTACTATAGTTGTAATATTATATAATACTCCTACAAAAAAAATTTACTCTCTAAGGCAATATAAAAATTTTAATTTAATTATACTTGAGCAAGGTTCTTTAAATAAAAATAAAAAAAACATAAGAAAAATTTTAGGTTTTGATTTCAAATACTATTATTCAAAAAAAAATTTGGGACTATCTAAAGGAATAAATTTTTTGATTAAAAAAACCAAAACTAAATATTGCATGATTACAGAACCAGATATTCTGATAAAAGAGTCTTCAATTCTTAAATTAAAGAGTGTCATAAAATTGAATAAAGATTTTTTGATAGTTGGACCTAATTATAGCAGTAGAAGAATTAAAAAAAAGTATAGAGTTGTAAAAAATATTGATACCTCTTGCGTTTTATTTGAAAAGAAAAAAATGTTAAAATTCAATTTTTATGATGAGAATTTTTTCTTTTTCTGGCAAGATATAGATCTTGTTAAAAGAATAAATAATTCAAATTATAAAATGGTAATTAACTCAAATTCCTTAGCAAAACATTTCATGAGTGGTTCATCAAATACAACAATGTTTATTAATATTTTAAGAGATAGAGGTTATAAGTATGGAGAGTTAGTATTTGATTATAAGTATAATAATTTGCGGTTTGTAAAAATTTTTAGACAATTAATTCAATCAGTATTTAGAATTTTTCTGTATAGTGTGTTGTTTGATAAAGTTAATATTTTGAGAAATGTAGGATATTTTTTTGGCATTTTACAGTTTTTACTATTTTATTTTAATAAAAATTAAAGATGTTTTTGAATTTCATACAAAAGCTTACCGTTTCTATCTTTTTTAGATAAAATCGGTTTTTTAACTCTCCAATTAATTTTTAATTTTGGATCATTCCATCTTAAGGTTGTTTCAGATTGCTTATGTCTATAATTGGTACATCTATATTAAATAGTGCAGCTTTTGGAAAGACATACAAATCCATGCGCAAAACCTTCAGGAATGTAAATAGAAAAATTTGAATCATGTTTAATTTTGATTGCAAAATGTTTTCCAAAAGTTTTTGATTTTTTTCTTAAGTCCACTGCAACATCTATAATTTCCCCTTCAACAACAGTTATTAGCTTTCCTTGTGCTTTTTTTTTCTGGAAGTGTAAGCCTCTGATAGTATTTCTCTTTGATTTAGATAAACAATCAAAAATTAAGTTTTTATTAAGAATTTTTTTTTTGTTAATTTCTTTAAAAAAACCTCTATTATCTTTATGAACTTTTGATCTTAAAATTATAAGATCTTTGATTTTTGTTTTTTCTACATGCATCTATTAATCTTATACTTTCATTTTAAAAATAACCAATTGTTTTAACTATTAAATCAAACAGCTTAAATTTTATTGATAATTGATCTTTTGAGCAAGTTTAAGGTCATTTAAAAAAATTTTATATTTAGTGACAATTATCATTAAATAAGCTTCGTTTTTCAAGGCTTATTTGCTCTCAATTCAAATATTAGTAAATTTAATAATAAGCAATTTTTTTAAAAAAATGTTATAATTTTTATTTCCGTAAAATCAAAATGACAAATAATAAAACTTATCAAGCAGACTCGATCAAGGTCCTTAAGGGTTTAGAGGCAGTAAGAAAACGTCCAGGTATGTACATAGGGGATACTGATGATGGAACAGGATTACATCACATGGTATATGAGGTTATAGATAACTCTATTGATGAGGCTTTAGCTGGGTTTTGTAAGAAAATTGAAGTCATTATGAATAATGATGGAACAGTTACGGTTAAAGATGATGGCCGAGGAATACCAGTTGATATTCATAAAACTGAGAAAAAATCTGCAGCAGAAGTAATTATGACTCAGCTTCATGCAGGAGGAAAATTTGATCATGACTCATACAAAGTATCAGGAGGTTTACACGGTGTTGGTGTATCAGTGGTTAATGCTTTATCTGAGAAATTAAAATTAGAAATTAATAGAGATGGTAAAAAATATTTTATTGAATTTAACAATGGTAAAGCAAAAAATCCTTTAAAAGTAATTGGCAAATCAAAAGAAACAGGTACTATTATTACTTTTTCACCGTCTAAAGAAATCTTCTCTTCAACTAAATTTAGTGGAAACATAATTATTAAAAGAATGAGAGAATTAGCGTTTTTAAATAAAGGTATAAGAATAATATTTTGTGACCAAAGTCTGAAAAAAGAAAAAAGAGAGGAATTTCAATTTGATGGAGGAGTTTTAGAATTTGTAGAATTTCTTGATAACAAAAGAGAAAAGTTACAAAATAAAAATGGTAACAATCTTTTTAAAAAACCAATTTATATTGAGGGGAAAAACAATAAAGTCGAATTAGAATGTTCATTGAAATGGAACGCAGGTTATTCTGAGGACATGTTACCATATACAAATAATATTTTTCAAAAAGATGGTGGCACTCATGTTCTAGGTTTTAGAAGTGCATTAACAAGAGTTGTAAATAAATATGCAAATGAAAATAATCTTTTAAAAAAGAATAAATTAGCTATATCTGGAGATGATATAAAAGAAGGCTTGACCTGTGTATTATCTACAAAAATACCTGACCCAAAATTTTCATCTCAGACTAAAGATAAACTAGTTTCTTCTGAGGTGAGAATGATAGTGGAAAACATAATTAATGAAAAACTATCTATATGGTTTGATCAAAATCCATCAATTGCAAAGACTATTTTAGCAAAAATTATTCAAGCTGCGATGGCAAGAGATGTTGCAAGAAAAGCGAGAGAAAATGTAAGAAGAAAAGGAGCTCTTGAATTAAGTGGTCTACCAGGAAAGTTAGCTGATTGCCAAATCGGCAAACAAGATGGTACTGAATTATTTATTGTAGAGGGAGATTCAGCAGGGGGCTCAGCAAAACAAGGGAGAAATAGAGCAAACCAAGCAGTTTTACCATTAAGAGGCAAGATCCTTAATACTTATGTTGAAGACTTAGCAATTAAAAAAAATGGAAATGGTTCTGATCAAAGGACTAAAGCGTTGTCAAAAATGATTTCATCTAATGAAATAGTTACTTTAATTAATGCACTTGGGTTAGATCCAAAAGCCCAAGATTTAGATTTAAAAGATCTGAGATATGGAAAGATAATCATTATGACAGACGCCGATGTGGACGGGTCTCATATAAGGGCATTATTATTAACTTTTTTTAATAATAAGCCATTTAATAAATTAATTGAAAATGGACATATTTTTTTAGCTCAACCACCATTATTTAAAATAAACAAAGGTTCTAAAAGTGTATATATAAAAGATGAGAGAGAATTAGAAGATTACATTGTTGATAATAATAAAAGTTTTAAGAAAATTAAAAAAGGATCTAAAGAGTATAATAAAATTATTGAATTAGAAAAATCAAAACTCAATATTCAAAGATTTAAAGGGTTAGGAGAAATGAACCCAGAAGAATTGTGGAGTACTACTCTAGATCCAGAAACTAGAAATTTACTTCAAGTTCAATATTCTAAAGATCAAAAAAAAGACCAGACACTAATTCACAAACTAATGGGCAATGATGTAGCACTAAGAAAAGATTTTATTATATCTAATGCTATCAATGTACAAAATCTTGATATTTAGTAATGAAGTTTTTTGAAACTTCAAAATATAATTCATTTAAAAAATCAACCTATATAAGTTTAAGATGGATAGGCATAGTTGGACAATTAATATCAGTTAATTTTGTTTTTTTTTATCTTAATTTTGAATTCGATTATATCAGTTGTAATTTTGCAATAATGCTTGGTATTTTAAGCAACTTATATTTAATTTTTATATATAAAAAAACTCAACTATCAGATAGATCAGCATTTCTTTTTTTAGTTATAGATATATTTCAATTAGGATTTTTGATTTATTTAACAGGCGGTGTTGTTAATCCTTTTACAATTTTTTTATTAATTCCAAGTGTATTTTCATCCTCAAATCTGAGTTTTAAGACTAACTTATTTTTAGTGCTTTTAACCTTATTATGGATTATTTTTCTTACATTCTACTCTAAAAGTCTACCAAGTCCTATTAGTGATCATTTTCATGTAAGCCCTTATTATTATTATTCATTTCCAATAGCTTTAATAATTGCTTTAGTTTTTTTGAACTATTTTGCAATGACATTTGGAGTTCAATCTAGACTTAGAAAAGAGGCATTGAGTAAGATGGAGGAGGTTATGGCAAAAGAACATGAACTTTTATCTTTAGGTGGTCAAGCTGCTGCTGCGGCACATTCATTGGGAACACCACTTTCAACAATTAAAATTGTTGTGCAAGATTTGATTAAACAATTTAAAGATGAAAAAGATGTGAAAAAAGATATATTATTATTATCAAGTCAAGTAGAGAGATGTAATCAAATTTTAAAACGTTTAACTCTTAATCCTGTAGAAGAGGATGATTTTATCGATAATGATATTACTATGAGAAATCTTATAAAGGAAATTGTTTTTTCTTTTCAGGAAATAAGTAAAAAAAAATTTCTCTTAAATTTTGATAAAGACACGAATAACAAAAAAATTTCAAAATCTATTGAAATTGTTTATGGTTTGAGAAATTTTATTGGGAATGCCAATAAATTTTCTAGAGATACAATTTATATTAATTTAAAAAGTAATATCGAAAATACTATTATTACAATAGAAGATAATGGATATGGATATCCAAGAGATGTATTGTCTAAAATAGGAGAGCCATATTTAAAATCAACCGATGCAAATTATAAATCAAAAATAGGACTAGGACTTGGTTTGTTTATTGGAAAAACACTTCTAGAAAAAAACTTTGCATCTATCGATTGTAGAAATTCTAAAACAAGAGGTGGTGCAGAAGT
>MDTA01069753.1_pt1 | contig 12374 bp, 9 predicted proteins | sample 811151 | NCBI WGS metagenome assembly MDTA01 (sample SAMN05326648, study PRJNA326480) | marine metagenome | isolation source: seawater | place: Indian Ocean: South | collected 2010
TCTTCAGATGGAAAATTTAGTGCTTTTCATGGACAAGCGATTGAGAAACAATGGGATGAGAGCAATTATGCTAAAGATGTTTCAAATAATTCAAATTTAGATCTACATATTGTTGCACCTACATCTAAAAATTTTATTGATGTAATTGAAGACGTAATTACCTTGCAGGAAGAACCATTTCCAGGAACCTCTATTTTTATGGGTTATTTTGTGTTCAAAACCGCAAAAGAACAAAACTGTACTGTTCTTTTAGATGGACAGGGCGGTGATGAGACTCTTTTGGGTTATGAAAAGTATATTTCTCCATATCTTTATCATGAGCTTACAAAACATGGCCCATTTAAATTTATGGATTCAATGTATAAGTGTTATAAAAATAATACTAATTTACGTACTGGAAATTTTGGTTATTTTACACTGCTGAAATATTTCGCAGGACTATATATGCCGAAAGCAAGAGAAATATATAGTAAGTATAGAAGCAGTTTTTATAAAGAGAAAACAAAGACAAATAGCACTGCAAAAATGATGAATGATATCTCAAGGACTAGTTCTGATTTGTTCCAATTGCAAAGACATGAGATTTACAAAACTGTATTGCCTACTCTTTTAAAATGGGAAGATAAAAATTCAATGCGGTTCTCCATAGAAACAAGATTACCATTTGTTGACTACAGACATATTACTTATGCTCTTTCTATGCCAGCAAGATTTAAAATAAATAATGGGTGGACTAAATTCGCTTTAAGGAAATACTCTGAAAATTTACTACCAGAGAATGTTATTTGGAGAAAAAATAAATTTGGTTTTGCTGCGCCTGAAAAAACCTGGTTTGAATCAAATAAAGAAGAATTCTTGAGTGAAATAAAACAATCTAAAATTTTAAAAGAATTTTCCGATATTAAACAAATTGAAAGAGACTTTAGTACAATGAATTTGAGAAGCGCTTGGAGCCTTGCAAATATTGCAATTTGGGAAAGAATTTACAAAGTAAACTAAAGTGTTAATAAATATGATTAAAAGATTTTTTGATTTTTTAATCGCCTCCATACTTTTAGTTATCTTAAGTCCATTGTTTCTTATAATTTCTTTAGCAGTCTATGTTGACGTGGGAAAACCTATCTTCTTTGCACAAAAAAGACCTGGACTATCAGAAAAAATTTTCAAACTTTATAAATTTCGAACAATGAAGGATGAATTTGATGAAGATGGATTACAACTAGATGATATGAAAAGAATAACCAGTCTAGGAAAAATTTTGAGAGAAACAAGTCTTGATGAACTGCCAAGCTTAATAAATGTTTTTAAAGGAGATATGAGTTTAGTTGGACCGAGACCTCTTCTTATTGAATATCTAGAGCTTTATAATGTAGAGCAAGCTAAAAGACACAATGTTAGACCTGGAATTACAGGATGGGCACAAATTAATGGTAGAAATAGAATATCGTGGGAAGAAAAATTTAAATTAGACGTATGGTATGTATCAAACCACTCATTATTTCTTGATCTTAAAATAATTCTCAAAACTTTTTTAAAAGTTTTTATAAAGGATGGTATAAATTTAAGCGATGAAATAACTATGAAAAAATTTGAAGGAAATAATGATAAGTAATTTATGCTGCCAGAATTCTTTGATAAAGTATTTTTGATATGTTAAATACTTCTTTTCCTCCATGGCCATCTTTTTCAAAAACAGAAGCAGAATTAGTAAAAAAAGTATTACTTTCAAATAAAGTAAATTACTGGACAGGTGAAGAATGTCAAAAATTTGAAAATAACTTTGCTGATTTTATTGGGACTAAGTATGCAGTAGCTTTGAGTAATGGAACCATAGCAATTGATGCAGCATTAAAATCACTTGATATTGGAAAAGGCGATGAAGTAATTGTTACTTCAAGAACTTTTATAGCTTCTGCATCTAGCATTGTTAATTGCGGTGCAAAACCTATTTTTGCAGATGTTTGTTTAAACTCTCAAAATTTTAAATCTTCCGAAATAATTAAATGTTTAACAAAAAAAACTAGAGCAATTTTGTGTGTTCATCTAGCTGGATATCCATGTGAAATGGACAACATATTAAAAATAGCAAAAAAAAATAATTTGTTCGTTATTGAAGATTGTGCTCAAGCACATGGAGCAAAATACAAAGGTAAATCAGTAGGATCAATAGGGCATATCGGATGTTGGAGTTTCTGCCAAGATAAAATTATATCAACAGGTGGTGAAGGGGGCATGATAACCACAAATAATAAAAAAATTTGGAAAAAAGTATGGTCTTTGAAAGACCATGGAAAGTCATACGAGAAAATAAAATCAAAAAAAAGTAATAAGAGCTACACCTGGTTGCATGATTCATTCGGAGAAAACTGGAGAATGACTGAAATTCAAGCGTGTATTGGGAGGTTTCAACTAAAAAAAATGAATAATTGGACAAAAAAAAGAAATCAAAATCAAAAAATTATCTGGAATGCATGTAAAAAAATAAAAGGATTAAGAGTTCCAAATTTTAATGAAAAATCATGGAAGGGATACCATTCAGGAAATGTTCATGGAGCATATAAGTGTTATGTATTTGTTGATAGAGATAATATTCATCCAAGCTGGAATAGAGATAAAATTCTGGAAAAAATTCAAATTAATGGTGTTCCATGTTTTACGGGTTCATGTTCAGAAGTATACCTAGAAAAAGCTTTTGAGAATTCAAAACTAAGACCATCAAAACGTCTTACAAATGCCAAAATTTTAGGGGAAACATCATTAGCTTTTTTAATACACCCAACACTAAGAAAATCAGATTTAGAGTTAACTTGTAAAATGCTAAAACATGTAATGTCATTAGCACAAACAAAATATTCATAAAATGATTAAATGCTCTATAATCCATAACTATGATTAAAAATAAACTCTATTTTTTATACATCTCATTTTTCTTTTCATTCATTGTATCTTCGCAGTCAGCTCAAGAAGATCTTGCGCGATTATTGGAAGCAAACTCTGACCTACTGGAAGAGCAAAAAAATTTAGAAAGTTTACAAATTTTGGGAAATGATAAATCAATAGATACAAATGTAGTTATGCCAGAAGTTTTAAATCCGGAAAAAAGCAATATCTTCGGCTTTGATTATATTAAATCAATTCCTACGTCTATTTCTGCAACTTCAGATCTACCAGTTCCAAATGATTATGTGATTTCATTGGGCGATAAGTTAAAAATATTTCTAACTGGTGGTAAAAAAGATATTTTTACAACTGAAGTTGGTCTAGATGGTAGCATTATTTTTCCAGAATTGGGTGCTGTAAATGTGTTTGGAGAAACAATAGATGAAGTCAGGATAAAAATTAAGAAATTAGTAGATTTGTCTTATGTTGGTACTGATGTAAATGTAAGTCTTGAAACACTAGCAGCAAAAAAAATCAACGTAATTGGTGCAGTTAAGAATCCTGGCACCTATATTGTTAGTCCCTTCACAACTATTACTTCTGCCCTTGCATATTCAGGAGGATTTGAAGATTATGCATCAGTAAGAGATATCAAATTAATAAGAAATGGAAGTGAAAGTAGCTTTGATTTGTATGATCTTTTAATTTTTGGACAAAGAGAGTCAGATCTTAATTTACAACAAGGTGATACGATTCTTATAAACTCCACAAATAATTTCATTGATATAAAGGGTAGTGTTAATAGACCGTTTACCTATCAATACAAAAATAATGAAACTCTTAATGACCTTATTAATTTTTCTATGGGCCTCACAATGAGTGCAAATCCAAACAAGATTGCCATTATTGATTATGATCAAGGTCTAGGAACTAGAAAAATTAATGAAGTTAATATCGAGAGCAACATTATAATAAGTTCATTTAATTCACCAATTTCCATTGAAATATTTAATATTGTTTCAAGTCCTTCTTTGCAAGTTAGGGTCTTTGGACCTCTTGAAAATCAAGGTTATTTTGATTTGCCTGATTCTAGGAACTTAAAAGAACTTCTTGAATCTATAGTTTTTACTTCAGAAATTTATCCTTTCCTTGGTGTTGTACAAGAAGGGAATTTAACAAGATTATTCTCAGTAATTGACGAATCTACTCACGATATAGAATTAAAAGATAATTATCAGATCATATTTTTTTCAAAGTTCGAGGATATACTCTCAAACTCCATAATTACAGATAGTACTGTAAGATTAATTGACGAGTATAAGTTAAGAGTTTTCACTAAAACATCTGAACTTTCATTTCCTTTTTTTGGATCTTTGTCAGCAAATGATGTAATAGATTTTTTTGATTTCGATGTTTCTGATTTTGAGGAAAATAAAACAACCTATGTAGCTCCATTAAAAGATTTTGTTCAAACAACAAGTTTTAATGACATTAAATTTATAGCAAGTAAATTTAACTCATTGTCTTTTAGATCTTTTGCAGATCAAACAATAAAAGTAAATGTTTCTGGAGAAGTCAAACTGCCTGGTAATTATATACTTGATTCTTCCACTAACTTGAAAGAATTCTATGATCTTTTTGGTGGGATAACAAAGACAGCTGATGAAAATACTGTCGTTTTTAAAAGAATATCAGTTAGAGACCAAAATGTTAAAGCATTAGAAACGAGCAAAGATCAATTAAGAGAATTTATTTTGACTAATACACAGGATGGAAACAATATAAATCCAGAAATATTGGCTTTTGCTAACATTGCAATAGACGATGAAAACATTGGTAGAATTTCAGGTGATTTTTCTTATGACTCAGAAAATCTAAGAAATACTTTTTTACAGGATGGTGACTCAGTTTTTATACCTAAAAGATTAAATACTGTGAGCGTTATTGGAGAAGTGCTAAATCCTACTACTTTTATCTATGATGATGGAATTGATTTAAGAGAGGCAATAGATTTATCAGGTGGATATAAGCAATATGCTCTTAGGAGATCAACGTATGTGATAAGAGCTAACGGTTTAATTGAAAAGTCATCTGGCGGTGTTTTCTCAAGAAATATAAAAATTCTTCCAGGCGATACTATTGTTGTTCCAAGGGATTTAGATATCAGAGATGATTGGCAAACTACTTTAGTACCAATAACCTCATTACTTAGCAACCTTGCATTTTCTGCTGCAGCTTTAGAATCTATCCAACAAGAATGAAGAAATATTTAAGCTTTATAGCTTATATAATTTCATTTCTAATTATTGGTGACAATTACTACTTAAATTCAACAAACAACTATGGATCTTTAGGTTTAATTAATACACCTTCGGCCCGTTTTTATGATTCTCCGGCAAGTACATTATCTTTTTATAGAGGATTTCCAGATAGAAAAATTAATTTAACTTTATATCCATATGACTGGCTTGAAGCATCTATTTTTTATTCAAGTATAAAAGATAAAGAGTATGGCCCAGATTTTTCTCAAGATTATAAAGATAAAGGTTTTAATTTAAAGATAAGAATTAAAGAAGAAGACAACTTGCCAGCTATAGCCATTGGATTTAATGATATTGGTGGAACTGGTTTTTATAGTAGTGAATATATTGTATCTTCTTACAGTATTGGGAATTATGATTTTCATTTGGGTGCTTCTTGGGGAGCCCTTAATCATTATAATCACTTTGATAACCCTTTCGTAAAAATATCAGATAGGTTTAGATTTAGAGACTCACCAACTGATCAAGGCGGAAAAGTAAATTTTAAAAATTTTTTTTCAGGTGAGTCTGCATCTCTTTTTGGGGGAATAAATTACAAAATAAGAGATAATCTTACGTTTAAATTAGAATATGATCCTACTCTTACACCAGGCGAACTTCCCTATAAAGAGAGAAAATCAGATATAAGTTTAGGAATTAGTTATTTAAATAAAAATTCAACAATTGGTTTAAATTTTGAAAGAGGATCAAACCTTTCAATAAATTTTACTCTAAGAGATAATTTTTTCTTGAAAGAATACGACTATGTTAAGCCTACAATAAAATCAGATGATAAATATAAAAATTTAATAAATAATTTAAATTTAAATGGGATAGGTGTATCTAAAATTGAGAAAAATGATGAAGAAACACTTATAAGTTTTACTCAGTTTAATTATCAACTTGAAGAACTTGAAGATATTATTGACAAGGCAATAGAGAATAGTAATTTAACTGAAAAAATTATTAGAACTTACAAGGTTGCTGGACTTAATGTAACGAGCAATCATCATGAATTAGAAAAACCTACAAAAATTTATGAGAATAATTTTAATGGTTTAAATCAAAAATTTTCATTAAACATCAGACCATTTATAGCGGGAAGAGAAGATTTTATTAAAGCTGCTTTATTGCTCGAGTATGATTCTGAGTACGTCTTTTCTGAAAATCTATTCTTCTCAACTAACCTAAAATATTCTTTACTAGATAATTTTGATGACCTTATTTTTCCACCTATCGATACATATCCTGCTCAAGTAAGATCAGATGTAAAAAAATATCTTAACAATTTAGGCGATGAAATAAGTATTGGAAGAGCACAGTTAGAATATTTCGAAACGATTGATACTAATAATCATATTTTGATAAGTGCTGGAATATTTGAAGAAATGTTTTCAGGATTAAGTTTCGAATACTTAAATTATGATCCAAATAGATACTTTAACTGGGGTTTTGAAATCAATGAAGTTTTTAAAAGAGACTATGATTTTAGATTTGGATTGTTGGGATATAAAAACACTACTTACCACATAAACACATTTTACAAAAACAGAAATTTAATTCCCTTCGATCTGAAAGTTTCTTTTGGAGAATATTTAGCAGGTGATAAAGGTGCAACATTTGAAATTTCAAGAAAATTTAATAGAGGAATAGAAATTGGGGCTTTTGCATCTTTCACTGATGTAAGTTTTGACGAATTTGGTGAAGGTTCTTTCGATAAAGGCATATTTTTTAGAATTCCATTTGGGGCTAACTATAATTTAACAAATTTTCTCTGGCGTCCCTTAACTAAGGATCCAGCCTCAAAACTTAATAAAAAAAATGACCTTTATTCTTTGGTAGACAGGTATAGCACAGTAAAAAACAAATAAGAAAATAGGTTATTCTTTAGCATTAAAAAAATGTTCTTTGAGTTTATTTTTTACAATATTTGGGTTTTCTCTATTAGATGCAATATCAAAATCATTAATATCTGTTCTTAGGACTGTTCCAGAATCAATAGTTGAAAAATTCCCTATTTTGAGGTTTTGGAAAATAACAGCTCCTGTGCCAAAGAAACTTGATTCTCCAACTTTACAATTACCATTAATCATTACATGTGGTGATATTATTGTATTTTTACCTATATAGCTGTCATGACCTATACCACAGGAAAAATTTACAGATACATTAGGCTCAAGAAAAGTATTTGAACTTATAATTGAATTTGGTCCTACATAACAGCCATCTGAAATCTTAGCTGATTTTGAAACCAATGCCCTAGAATGAATTAGTGTGTAAAGTTTCTTATTTAATTTCTTATAATAAGAAAAAATTTTATGATTTAGTTCCCAGTTTCCAGTAGCAATATGTAAAGAATATTTATCATCTATATTTTGCGAAAAAATAGAGCCCATATGCATCAGATTTTTTGATTTTTCTGATAGATAACAGTCCTTATCATCATCTAAAAATCCAACAATTTCAAATGATTGATCATCATTAAAAAGATCATAAATTTCCGATGCAAAACTACCTCCACACACTAAAATTATTTGATCTTTTTTGTCCATAATTCTTTTATTTTAATTTTATTAATTTTGATAATGCACTAAATAAATCAACCCCATCCCATATCTTATCAAATGAGAGTGCATCTCCAATATCAACAACTCTTAGTCCGCCATGTTTTATCATTAAATCAATTAGTTTTTTTTCATTTTTTTCATTTAAACCAAAGATTGAAATTGTTTGAGTTTTATCACTTAAGAGTGGTGATATTTCATCTAACGATGCAATCTCAAAATGAAATAGAGATCCACCTCCATGAAAATAATCAAATATTTGTTTATTAATCTTTCCTTCTGAAATATTTAGTACGTTTTTTATTGAACGACTATTTGATGATAATCCCTTTCCCGCAATATTATTAAGGTTAACAAATTTACTTATTATTACTGATGTTTCTGGTATCTTATTCTTCTTTTCGACTATATTTACCAATCTTTTGTAAAGATCATCTTTATTTTTTAAAACACCAAAAAAAATTACTGCTTTTGGTGACCCACATCCCATTTGATCAAACCAAAAAATGTCATTAAATAGCTTCTCTGCTACTTCACTTTTAACTTTTTCGTTAGAATTTTCATATTTTTTTGAGTCGATTAGACATAAGGATTGTCTGTCTGGAAAATTTATACTGTTTGCAGAGGGTTTAAGCTTAAGTTCAGAAACTTTTGAAATTTTCTTATCTCCACCCCATACAACTCTCACGTCACAATTTTCACTAAATAAATTATTAAACCCAGATTCATATGAATATTTACAAAAAATATTTGTTTCTAACTCATCATACTTATCCAATGTTTCTGTTACGACACCAATTATCCATTCTGACAGTTTGTTCAATTTTGTTGGCAATCTTACTAGGTTTGCATTACCCATAAGGTAAGAAATAGCCCATGAATAGATAAACATAGTATCTACATTTTCAGGTGGAAGATGAAATGCTATACCTTTTGGCGCAGGAACACAGTTCTTTTGAAGGTTCTCCTCAAATTCATTTATAAAATTTTTAATTGAAGCTGGTCTAAGCCAATAACCAAGTACAATTATTTGTGGATATTCTGCAGCTAACTCTGATCTTAAAAATTTTTGTGATAATGCATTTAAAACATCTAATTTCTTCTTTGAAAAAGGCTGATAAATCAACGTTTTAAGATTAAATAACTTTTTTTCAACATCAGCTAAGGCAATTTCAGTATTTTTGGATTTTTCAAAAATTTCTAATTTCATGCTCCTGCTCCAATAACATCACTACAGCCTCTCAATTCTGCTTTTTCTACTCTTCCTAGGACTCGAAGAGCTTTTCCCATTAAACCGTTTTTATCGTTATCAACATTTTCTATAAATCCAATATCTTCTGTTAGTAAGCTCATCCCAGGATATGAAATAGGCAGCATTGATACTACTTGGATCAAACCTTCCTCTCCAGGCCCTAATTTTTCAAAAGTTGTTGGATGTCTAATTATTACATCTGCAAAATTAGGCGGGTGTAGAAATTCATTTGACCCTTCAAAAAATAAAGAGCCTATCTGTTCAACCATTCCATAAAAATTATGTATAGATGTAAGTTTGAATTCATTTGCTAGGCTTTTATTGAACTCTCTTGGGCTTACTGAATCATCAATCATTTTTTTCCACCCCCCAGAATGAATTAATATTCCATTTGATAGGTCAAAATTCTTGCCTTTAAAATTTTGATAGAACTCTTTCCAAACCATAAATGTAAAACCAAAAATAAAAAAAGGTTCCCCTTCATACTTTTTTAAAAATTCTTTCACTGCTTCAAAATCTGGTTCATGATTTTCATTTAATGCAAAATGATGATCAATACCATACCTCATGAGACCAAGCACTCCAGCACCTCGAGCGCTCATCAGCTTCGGGTTTTTGAAAACTTCACTAGAATCTATTATTAGCATAGGAAGCCTCTTTTTCCCTAAGAATTTACTTAACGAATTTGCTAATGCCTTTTGTTGAATGCTTGAGGTTTGAGAATCTAGAGAAATTTTACTTACATTTTGGCCTGTAGTCCCACTTGAAGTAAGGGTAATTTTTATTTCATCGTTTTTTATTGAGCTTAGATTTAAATTTTTAAAAATTGAAACTGGCAAATAAGGCATATCTTCTATGGAGCTAATTTTTTTTATGCCTCCCCATATTGAATCAAGAATTTTCTGGTATTCTTTGCAATTTTTGTAATGATGTTCATTTAGGATATTTAACCATTTAATGAGCAATAGTTCTTTTTCACCTTGTTTCAAAGAATATGGAGCATCTTTAAATGCATCAATCTGAAGTTCTTCTAATTTTTTAAACAATTTTATAATTTTCCAGTTTTCTATAATTTATTTTACTTCTTTCGTTTACAGGAATTTTTTCTATGAAATTTACTTTAATAGAATTAAGTGGCAATGTGTAATTTGATAAAATCCTTTCTTGAATTTGATCAATAAGACTTTCATCATGTACTCCTTCACAAAATATCATTAATATTTCTTTACTTTCAACAACTGCAATATTATTTTCAAACTCATTAAGCAATCTTTGAACTTCATCTAGATTTACTCTAAGTCCAAAAATTTTCGCGAATCTTTTCAATCTTCCTGTTATAAAAAGTTTCCCATCTTTGATATAACCTATATCTCCAGTCATAATTTTTCTTTTTTCTGAAGGTTCTCTTGATAAATCTAAATCATTTTCAATATAACCAAGCATTACATTCGGTCCTTCATAAATTACCTCACCTTCTTCAAATCCCTTTTCGTTTTTTTGACCATCATTTATTGAAAGAATACCATCTTCAAGTGCTTCACCAACGCTATCAATGTACTCTAAGAAATCTTCATGTTTTAGAGTAGTAATTCTTGGTGCAGCTTCGGTTTGTCCATACATTACAAAGAAATTACCACCTTTAGAGTCCATGAAGTTAAATACATTTCTCCTTAATTCAATATCTAGATGTCCACCTGCTTGAGTCATAGTAGAAATTTTTGAAAGTTTAAGTCTATTAAATCCAAGTTTTTTCATAGTTTCGTAATGAAAAGGCACTCCTGGAAAATGTGAAACATTAAATTCATCAATGCTATTCCAAAACTCTGACTGCATTATGCTTAGTTTTGATAAAAAAACCTTTGCACCTGATATTAGATGGCTAGTAATAACTGATAATCCATATGAATAATGAAAAGGAAGGTATGCTGCAGATATGCTATTTTTTGTAATTTTTAGAATTTTAGAAATTTTTAAAGCATTGTGTAGTAAATTTTCATTGGAGAGAGAAACAAACTTTGGGCTGCCAGTTGAACCTGAAGTAGATAGAAGTAGAAAGTTTTCGTGATATATATTTTTTTTCTTATTAATGAAAACATACAATAAATTTTCTTTGTCTTTTGAATCAAATATTAAATTAGGTTGATAATGCTGATTAAGTTCATCTTTTTTCTGTGAAGGTAAGTTACAGTCCAACAATGCTACACAATGATTATTTTGAAGACATGAAAAAACAAAAGTTAAGTCATCTATTTTATTATCTACAAATGCAAATATAAGTGATTTTTCTTTAGGTAATTTCTTTGACCAATTGTAAATTTTTTTTTTACATTCTTTTTTTGTTATCCATCCCGATGATGAGTCATCAATTAATATATCATCTTCATCTGCAAAATTATTTAAAAATCCTTCGATCAGGTTGATCAAATCACCATCCCTCCATCAACACCAATTACTTGCCCAGTTATATAATCTGATAAATCTGATGCTAAAAATAATGCTGCTTTTGCAATATCATCTGGTTCCCCAATTTTATTCATACCAATGCTATTCAATCTTTCTTGATGAATGTTTTCAGGAATACCTTTAATCATATCTGTATTTATATAACCTGGAGCAATAGCATTTACCCTTATATGTGATGAGGCTAATTCTTTTGCAGATGCTAACGTCGCTCCTATTACTCCTGCTTTTGATGATGCGTAGACCATTTGACCTTTATTTCCATATCTGCCAATTATTGAAGATATATTAATTATGCTTCCTCCACCATTTCTGCTCATTAATCTTGATGCAGACTGAGTCACATATATAACACTCTTTAGATTGGTAGATAAAGTAGAATCTAAATCCTCATTTTTAATCATACCTATGAGTGAATCTTTTAAAACACCAGCATTATTAACAACGACATCTAATCTTTTAAAATTTTCAAAAGATAATTTAATAAGTTCATCTGCAGTTGAGGGATCCGACACATCTCCTAAGAAAGAAATAACCCTAACTTTGTACTTTTGACTAATATCCTTTGAAACACTTTTTAAATGATCTTCATTTGAAACACCATTGATTATGAGATTTGATCCAGATTGTGCTAATTTATGAGCAATAGAATTTCCAATCCCTCTAGATGAACCGGTTATAATTGATACCTTTCCATCTAGACTGATTTTCATATTAATTAGAGATATTTTTTCATTATTTCACAACCTTTGCGAAATGAACTTAGATCTAAGACATCTTCCATGTCCATCATACAATCAAATTGTAATTCCAATTCAGCGATAATTGCCATATGAGCTACTGAGTCCCAACCTGGAAACTCATTATAAATAAGATCATCAACTGAAGTATTTTCAGATATTTTTATGACTTGTTTAA
>MDTA01145567.1_pt1 | contig 12370 bp, 9 predicted proteins | sample 811151 | NCBI WGS metagenome assembly MDTA01 (sample SAMN05326648, study PRJNA326480) | marine metagenome | isolation source: seawater | place: Indian Ocean: South | collected 2010
AATTGTATAGCAGTACAGACTCTCAAATTCAAAAAAAAATTCCTTATGATAATTAATAACACAAAAAAACCTATGATAGATATGAAATCTATCATAGGTTTATGAAGCTAGATAAAACCCATTCTTATTTCAAAAAAGAAAATTGTGATTTTTTCACTTTTCTGATATTGAATTTATCGGGCTTGGAAAATTTTTCATAATCTATTTTATTTCTAATTACACCTTTCTTGATCAAATCCATTTTCTTACCACGAGTAGATGGTGTGAAGTATTTGATCTTAGAATTACTGGCACTTGAAGTTGTGGCTTTTTTAAAGATCGTCCTAGAGCGAGTTTCTTTTCGTCCGTTATCCTCTATTTCAGTACCATCAGCATCATCTTCATCATATCTCCAATCATTACACGTATCCTCAAAGATCTCTCCATTGAAATCATCAAAGATCACAAAGCAATTATCTTCGAAGAAAACAAAAATATCAACCCAAAATTCATCTTCATCTTCGTATGAATTTTTGTAGACAGCCTCAATTACCTTATCAGGGTATTTCTCAGAAATCATTGATGCCCATTGAAATTGTAGATCATCAATTGAGATTAATCTGTAGTTCTCTTGTTCAGAGGAATCACTGTCCCAATCAACCTCTTGTGTTTCCTCATCAAAACCTATGACTTTCACGGAACTATCAGCATTAAGAATAAAAAGAATTCTATAATCCGGCTCTGGTAAATCAAATTCACTTCTGCAAGTGGAAATAATCATTTGATTAATTGTAGAAGAATCGCCTACAAAATCTGACCAGTAACCTTGCTCATCAGTGGAAACTTCAGAGTAAGAACATTCCTCAAAATCACCAAAGTCCTCACATGAGTTTGCAATTAGTTCCTCATCCATATCATCAAAAATTAAGAAACAACCGCTTTCAAAATAAACGTAAAGGAAACTCTCTGGAAATCTGTCATCATATTCACATTCATCCAAAAATATCTCTGTAACAATTTCATTTTCAGGAATATAATCAGTCCAATAACCCACTTGATCAACATCGTACTCGGTGTATGTGCAATATTCACAATACTCAGACCAAATCATTTCATTTTCATGATCAAAAGTTATGTAGCAATCATTCTCCAAATAGATTGTCAACATAATTGGATCATCAGGAAATAACGGACTACAATCTACCAATTCAATATGATTTATGACTACTCCTTCATATACAGAATCAAGATGGGCAGTCCAATAGCCCTCTTCATCGATAGGAATATCAACATATTCACAGTTTGCGCAACCGTTATAGACTAATTCTTGCTGACTATTTTCAAATACAATTTCACACGAAAAATGGTCAGTCTCAATTTCTTCATCTCCCTCCTCATCTTCATGACTGTCATCATAAATAGATACAATTACGTGTTCATCACGGTAATCTCCTGTTTCACAAATATTTAATACAGCCGTAAAAATCTCTGCATCTGGATAAATTATTGATACAGAATCAACCCACCAGCCCTCGGTAACAGATAATTCCTCTGTGAAGCATTCTTCAAAATAATCATCATCATCATATCCTTCTTCGTTTTTGTAATCCTCTTCGTAAAGGCTACCCGCATAACTAAGAGTAAATGGTACCGGATCTGAGATATACTCCTCATTCTCCTCATCATAAATAATAACATCTCCAAAAGCATTAATGGAATAAATTCCACCACCCAATATTTCTAAATTCAAAGTGACATTTGAAACATCATAAAATTCATCTGTAACCTCCCCACTCTCATCTGTGGAGATCATAGCTATTTGAAACTCATTTATGAAATTACCAAAAGACAAGCCTTCCATCTCACAAACCTCATCCATCCATGTTCGATCGACACCAGTTAATCTACAATTGCTTGAGTACAAATAAGTCTCATAAAGTCTCTCTCCCGTCATCACCTCGGTGATTTCGACATAATCTTCAATGTCTTCATCCCAAGCTTCAAAAGTCATTTCATCGCCAGCGCACATACTTTGGTAAGCATCTTCACATTCCATGCATGCCGAACCATAAGTTTCTTCATATTTGCCCTCTATAAATTCATCTAATTCTTCGATAGAAGAAATTGCATATTTGGGAAATTTTTCATTAAAAAAAAGTGTGCCACCTTTATATTCACCACTAGTTATGTCCTCCTCATCATGATCTACCCAAGAATAAATTCCAACAACTTTACCGGGACCAAATTCTTCTACCAATACGTCAAATTCTTCTTGACTTTCTGCCTCCATAAAAGAATTAAGTTGATCTACTGTATAAGTACCCCCTTGAAGTAAAATATCTGAGTTATAGGGTAATTCAAGGCATCTTTTGCCATCTATATTCGTGTAGCCCAAAAATGGTATTTCTCCCTCATTCTCGATCCCGTAGGCCTCAACAACACCTAAACCTAATGGAAAAGTATCTTGACCTATAATAAGTTGGCCAGGAGCACCAAGAACGACTTCAGCACTATCACTTACAGTAGCCCCGCCATCATCAAGATCCTCAATATCATCGTCTTCTGAACAAGACATCGAAATCGCTAGAGACAGCATTAAACTGGCAAATAATATGTTTTTAAATTCTTTCATCTGATCTTCATTAATTTTATGACAATTCAAATAATGTTCAACAATGATAATCTAATTACTTTGACTTTTTCCTTTAAATTATAAAATTTTTAAGTTAAATAAAAATTAAAATTAACACAATATTGACTTATATACAGCTTTCAAGAAAAAAGTAACCCACTTTTTTTACATTAGAAAGGAAATAATCATCGCCCAATTGATTGCATCATTGAATTCTCCCAATCAGGATTGGCTTCCTTTTCTTCATCAACAATTTTCTTTACATCCTCCAACAATTTTCTAGCATCATATATGATCCCATCCTTGATGGTATAATTGACCCCTCCAACCCGAACTACATTGTTGCTCTCGTCTAACTTGATATCTCCAGTTCCGTATAAATACTTAAGATTCTTTAATGGATTTTGGTCCATTAGAATCATATCTGCATATTTTCCTACCTCGATAGTACCTATCTTTTCATCCATTCCAATGGCCTCTGCCCCGTTTAAGGTAGCAGATTGAATGACCTCCATTGGATGAAATCCTGCCTCTCTCAACAACTCTAATTCCTGAATATAACCAAAACCGTATAAATTATACATATAACCTGAATCTGCGCCTGCGGTCACCCTGCCTCCCCTATTTTTATATTCATTTACAAATGCCATCCAAAGCCTATAATTTTCTTTCCATTGTATTTCTTTTTCCGTCCCCCAGTCATAGTAAGCTGCGGCATGAGAATCCCTAGCCGGTAAAAAAAAATTCAGAAGTGCAGGCCTAGTATATTCCGAGTGCCAAGGTAAGCTGCTACCTCTTTGCACATCTCTGAAAATACTATAAGGTACAAACGTAGGGTCAATCGTAAAATCTAAGGAAAGGAGTTCTTCCATGACTTCATTCCATTTTTTTGAATATGGTGATGCAGCTTGCTGCCAAAGTTTTCCCGCCTCCTCAAATCGATCTCCTTCATTCATATAATTATAATCTACTGGATAATTCTGAACTGTTCTATCTTCAAAAAGGGCCTCAGGTAACCCATACCAATGCTCCATCGTTGTTAATCCATTTCGAGCTGTTTCTAGTACATTCATCAGAGCCACATCCATTTGTGCATGATGACACGCCGATCTCAATCCAAGTTTTTTATTCTCCTGAAGTGCCGCTTTGAATATATCTGGTCTTGAACCAAAAAACTTTATCCCATCAGCGCCTTTAGCCGCATTATTCCTTACCCAGTCTATAGCTTCTTGGGGACTATTAATCCCATATTTCATGCCTTGACCAAACCTTGTATAGGCTAATATTCTTGGTGCAGTAATCTCATTTTTGAGACTTCTGTCTCGTTCGGATAATACCCAATCTAAACCTTGGCCACATGAAGGGTCGCGGATAGTCGTAATGCCATGTGCCATCCATAGCTTATAAATATAGTCTGCTTTTCCGGATTTCTGAGATGAGATATGGCCGTGCATTTCAATGAATCCAGGCAACAAATACATTTTCTGAGCATCTATTTCTTTACCTCCTTTTTTTAATTTTGGTCTACCTTCCTCCTTGATTTCAAGCCCTGGATAACCTACATTTTGGATACTCACAATTTTATTACCTTCTACCGTTACATCTACAGGTCCTATGGGCGGGGCCCCATTGCCATTTATCAATGTGACTCCTCTGATGATAAGTTGATTAAATGGGCCCTCTCCTCGAACTCTGTCAGGAGCTGCATCAATTTGAGAATGAGCAAAATTTGAGCAAATTAAAGGGACTAATAGAAGTATTAAATTTTTCATAAAATTGTATTTTAATCGTTCATTTATCAAAAATCGTAAACTAAAATTATTCGCTTAATGAAATCCAGCAACAAATTGAGTTAAGGCTTTGTGCTTGAGTAGATACATGTTCGCTACTTTTACTTTAGCTTAATTACATGAACTTAAGGTTTATAACATTTTCTCTAAAAAAAAGTAATATTATGTTATGGCCGGCTGGACTGACACCTATGAAATGATCCATCTTACCTTAATCCCAACTCTTTCAAGAACGCTTCATTGTTAGGAGCTCTACCAAGAAACTCCCGTACCAAATTTATGGCCTTTTCAGAACTACCCCTTGCTAAAATAATATCCCTATAACGTAATCCTATCTCTTTATTTAAAATTCCATTCTCAGAAAATATCGAAAACATATCTTGAGCATAAACTAATGACCACATATAACCGTAGTAGCTTGATCCATATCCATCGAGATGCCCAAATGCAGCCTGAAAATGTGTGCCTTCTTGGTAAGGATAAGGGAGCACTTCATTGTGTACTCTGCGTAATACATCTGTGGTCGTTTCTCCTGAATTAGGATCAAATTGATCATGAAGTGTTAAGTCATAAGTGCCCAAAAATACTTGCCCGGTAGCACTTATTCCTGAGCCCACTTTTTTGGCTGCAAGCATTTTATCGAATAAGGGCTTTGGCAATATTTGCCCAGACTTGTAATGTCTACTAAAATTTTTCAAAACATCATAGTTCCAAGCCCAATTCTCAAAAATCTGAGAAGGCGCTTCAACAAAATCTCGAGCAACATTGGTACCTGATTGCGCATGCAATTCTGCGGTAGTTAACATCTGGTGGAGTACATGTCCAAATTCATGAAAAAAGGTTTCAACTTCACTGTGTGGCATGAGCGCCGGTTTTTCACTTGTAGCCTCTGGAAAGTTACATACTAAACTCGCCATGGGAATCTGATACCCTTTTGAAGTTAATCTACCATTGATGATGCCAAAACAAGCCGCATGATTATACTTATTGGCTCTTGGGTGTAAATCCAAATAGAAAATACCTTTCAATTTTTTATCTTGATAAACCTCAAACATTCGAACGTCCTCTTGCCACACACTAGGTTGTAAAATTTCTTTATATTCCAGCTCAAACAGAGTTTTAGTCAGATCAAAGAGTCCTTCAATAACATCATCAAGAGCAAAATATTGCTTAACCTCTTCAGCATCGAGCTCATAATTTTCTTTGAGAAGTAAATTGAAATAATAGCTACGCTCCCAAGGCTTTATTTGATCTATTCCATCACCATTTGCCTTTTTTGCCGCTTGTAATTCAGCAACATCCAACTCTGTTTTTTCCCGCAGGTCATACTTTAGATTTTCCTCAAATTCCCATACCGTTGCAGGATCCTGAGCCATTCGATCCGCTAAAATGTAAGCGGAATAACTATCGTATCCAAGCAAATTTGACATTTCTCTTCTTTTTTCTAACAATTGCTGTAAGACCTCAAGATTTTCAGGAGCTGCCCTATTCTGATATTTCATAAAGAGAGCTTTACGCGCACTTTCAGATTTGCTGTATTTCATAAAAGGTCCGTAAGAGGGATAAGATAAATCTATTTTGTAAATACCTCCAGCTTGTTCATGTGCTTCTTTATAATCAACTGGTAGGCCTTCCATATCATCAGCATTTACTTCTAAAAAATCATCCTCAGCGGCAATATTTTCTGAAAATTGATCACTGAGAGCTGCTAATTGATCTTTGATTACCTTTAAATAATCTCTATCAGATTTGGATAAGGCGAAACCATTTCGCTCAAATTCAATAATGGATTCATTTAAGAATTTTCTCTGATGAGACTTTAATTGATCGGCTTCCGTACGTTTCGAATACGACTTGATAGCTTTGTATAAGTCCTCATTCAAACTGATTTCATTACCAAATTGGCTAAGTGCAGTATTTGCCTCTTGAGCTTGATTTCTAATGGCTGAATCTGGATGAGTATAGGCCATCAAATATATGGGTGATGCGATTGCATTGAAATTGGCAAACATTTCGTCATACGCCCCCATAGTATTTTCAAAGTTTCTGTCTCTCACTCGTAGCCCTATTATTTTAGCAAGGGCTTCCTCTGTCATTTTCTTAGTCATTTCTACCGCCTCACTTACATGATTTGCTGTGATCGAGGCAAAATCAATTGGCTGATTGTATTGGGTAAAAAAAGGGTTTACCGTATTCGAAAAATACGGATTTTGACTTTTCTCCTGGTTTGAACAATCGATATTAATTAATAAAATTATAATCAGTGTGATAAAAGAAATATGCTTCATAAAGTTTTTAAAAAAAATATATATAATAAGGACTTAAATTGAATAAAAGTTAAAAATTCATGAGATCATTTTAATTCATTGCTGAATTACCACAAGCTTACCCAATCAGGAGCTTAAACTTATTTAGCAAAAGATTTGACCTTCATAAAACGAATCGAATATTTATACAATAACTATCAAGCAACTAAAAAGTTCTAACAGCACGGACGTGTCTTCCATAATAACCACTTGCGGCTCCCTCAATCCCTTCACTTCGTTTATTCCCATAATTTTGATAACCATTGTAAAAACTTTGTCTCCAAGCTCCCTCCCGATCTTCCTCAGTAGAACTCCAATAACCATCACCTTCAAAATTTCCAATCAATTCTTTATTCAAGAACAACTTATTTAACTCATCCTTACTTGGCAAAAACCAATCATCATAAAGTACATTATCCTCCATTATTGTATAGTCTGAGCACAACTTGGCTGCATAGATCTTTTCATTTGCTATTTCACCTTGCTTTGAAACAATCAACTCAGTATTTCTACGACCTTTGCCAATTTCTACTCCAGTAGCACCTGTTTTAATGAAAGATCCATTATACCAAGGAGCACCTGAGAGTGTACTTTGATCAGTTTTTGCGGCAATTAAGCCATGTACCTCACCTTCTACATATCCTGAATCATGCGGAGTAAATAAATAAGCAATTAAACCTCCTCCATACTCCGAACCTATTGATGGAACATAAGTAGAGCTAAAAGATATAAAATCATTAGTATTACCTGCGACATCGGCAAAAGATCCGGCAGCTAATTCAAAATCTTTTTTCCCCGGCTCTGAAGGAATGAAGATAGCCGAATAATTCATTTCACCCCCATTTAATTCGCTTATTACACCACCATTTACAACTATATCTGATATCTCGAAACCAGAAATTATTTCGCTAGTTGTGAAGTGTAATCTTAAAATTTCATCATCTGAAGGAAGGGTATTGGTTGCTGTTTTTTTTTCTGGACTTACTAAAATTTTAATACTTTTAACCATTCGATTGACTTTTTTTACCTCAATCGTCATTTTAGGTGGCGTAGCATCATAAGTCCAAGTAAACTCTGAAGACGCAATATTTTTTTCACCTCGAGCATTACTAAATTTTCCCGCAGGAATACTGATTTTAGTTAATCCCTCTTTGACCGCCTTGAACTTAGCAGTATAGGTAGTGTTATTTACTCTTTTAGCCCCTCCAATTTTTCCATTTGTTACTTTCACATCCGAGGGAGTGAAATCTTTGGTAGGCGCGCTGCTTATAAATGTTAAATTCAATATCTTATCATTGGAAGTTGAACCACTAATTACTTCTTTTGCAGTAATCGTCATTGTCAATTCCGATACCACATTGTTATTGAACGCTTTGCTCTGAGCAGTATTCAGCAAGAATAAATAAAAAAATGAAGCTAAAAAAAAAGAAGTCACTCTGTGGATAAGCATTATTTAATAAATGAGTTATTATAGATAAAAGTCAATATTAATAAATATAACCTATTTACGCGTTAAATATACAATTCTTTAAAAATGAGAATATGTATAAAACTTATTTTCGAGCAATTCTGTCAACTCAAGCAAATATAGATTCAAAACATATTTTTTTTTAATTTTGAAATTCATTTACCTAACAATCAGAGAATTAATTGTGTATTAAATAGGAGTTTGGAGAAACTGTCATAAGTAATTCAATATTGTGACAATTTATTAACGAGACATTTTAAATGTGAAAATAAAATATTCAGCTATTTTTTGATTTAATCTCTTATTATTTTTTAAAATAAGTCTTTTTTTTGCAAAAGTATCAATATCCATTACATCATTGATACTTTAGTCGGCCTTGTTTTATTTTTACAATTCTCATTAGAATTGAATAAATTCATGACAATGATTGATCAAAATACTTTTTGGATAATCTTATTAGTTTGGGGCATCCCCAGTACATATTTTAGAAGTCGGTTCAGAAAAATAGTCTATCAAACCGATGATTGGAAAATAAATATTAAACCCCTCTTCAAAAAAGAACTCATTGCCTTGTTCACAACTAGTATTCCAAATGATTTAGTCTACATAAGGGCACGTAATTATTATCGTTTTTACTTAACGACATATATCATCTTATTTATTATTAATTTTTTTTTAAATTGAAAATCTTGCTACGAAAATCGTTTAAAAGGTGAAAAAAAAAATATTTCATTTAATCTTTTCGTCCATAGCGTTCACAATATCATATGGAATTGCAAAGTTAACCGCCATTGATTGGGTTATAAACGCAGTTTTGATCTCGTTTATGATTCAATGGATATTATTTTTCCCCGCTTATTATTTTCAAACAGAGAAATTTTATGATCTCGCGGGTAGTCTTACTTACCTAACGGTAATTATTTACACGACTTATGCAAGCTACTCGGTGACAGGATTGAACCTTGGCAACTTAATTTTTGGCTCATTTATAATTATTTGGACATTGAGATTAGGTATTTTTTTATATACCAGAATTCATAGCACAGGAGAAGATAAAAGGTTTAAATTCATTAAAAAATCACCAACTCAATTTTTCATGACTTGGACTCTGCAAGGCATGTGGGTCTCTGTTTGTTCCACTTGTGCCTTAACGGCTATTGCCAAAGGAGTCGTCTTAAATTTCTTTTTCTTGGTTGGCTTTCTTTTTTTTATTTTAGGTTTTTTGATAGAAATCATAGCTGATCGTCAAAAAAATGATTTTCGGAAAAAATCGATATTAAAAAATGATTTTATTCAATCTGGACTTTGGGCTTATTCAAGACACCCTAACTATTTAGGTGAAATAATCTTATGGACAGGTATTGCTATATGTTCTTTTTCTTCTTTGGAAGGTCTTCAATTAATTACCCTAATTTCACCCATCTTTATCTATGTTTTGCTCGTTTATATAAGTGGTATCCCTTTGCTAGAGGAAAAAGGTAAGAAAAAGTGGGGACATTTATCAAATTATCAAAAATATCTTGAAAAGACCCCAAAGCTTTTTTTTAATCCAATAAAGATATTTACTAATAAACTATAATTGTCAAATTGCCACACCTCAGCTTGTGGGTACTCGATAAAACTTTAAAATTTGAAGGTAAATCAACTAAACTTTTGAAATCGTATTTATTTCATCTATTAAAATACTTTATCAATAATGTCATTAAGTTACCTATGCTTATTAATATTTTAAGATTAAGATTTTGGTTTATGCTAAAAATAATGATTTGTCATCATTACAAAAAAGCAATACCTTAGAGCACAAATCTTAAAATTAACTTTTAATCAAACTAAAATGAAAAAAACAATATCAACTATGATTGCCATCATTGTAGTAAATATGATGGTTCAGGCACAAGAAAGTCCTGAAATTTGGATGAGTTACGATCTAATGCCAAAAAAAGGAATGGTGAAACAATTTGAGGCAGCAGTTGCCAAAAAGAATAAAAAGTTTAACACCACTCCTGAAACTGCCATTTTCACCTTCAAATATATGGATGGCGACAATCAAGGAAAGTACCAAAGAGTTATGGGTTATAAAGACTGGGACTTTTTCAACAATCAGCAACAAGGCATTAATGCTCAACAAAAATATTGGGCTGATAATGTCGATCAATTTGTAGAAAGTCAGACGGGATGGAAAGTTTGGTCAAGGTCACTTAATCACTCTCACAATTGGACTCCTACCACAACATTTAAGCATATGTATGTCTGGAGAAGATTTATCAAACCAGGTCATGAAGCAGATGTATACAATTTTCTTGACCGAGGAGCAAAAGTTATGAAAGCACATAATTACTCTGGAATTCAAGGTGTTTTCCAAGTAATCTCTGGAGGTAATACCAATGAATATATTATTTGTAATGGATTTGACAAATTTGGAGAGTTTGGCAAATATCCTAATACTGAAAAAACAGAAGCTCAGCTTTACAATGAGATGTTTGGAGAAGGATCTTATAGAAAAGATGCTACTGCTTATAACCAAGCACTAGAAATGTGGGGTAGATCAACAGAAAGACTAATGCAAATGGAGGATTTAAGCACTCAATTGAATTAAACACTTTTTATTTTTTAATGCTAAAACCCTCTTAATGAGGGTTTTTTTATTTTGGTAATTATGGATAGAGAATATCAAATTTTAATCTTGATCTGAATCTTGATATTAAAAATTTTTATTTGATTATCAACCTTTTGTAAAATTATAATGCATTTTGTGTTTAGTCAAATCTTTTAAGTCTGTTGGAGATTCTACTAACAAATCTTAACGCACAATCTTAAACTAAGTGATATTGGAAATCATTTGTTGTTTGGCAGCAGAGCTGTTCCATGACCTGCTGTAACTCTTTCTTAATTAAAGAAATACTATGATCACCTCCTTGTTTACCCAAGGCTCCTACACCATACATAAAACTTCTCCCCATGAAAGTAAATGCCGCACCGCTCGCCATTGCACGAGCAATATCTGGTCCTCCACGCAAACCCGAATCAACCATAATTGTGATTTCTTTCTGATATTTTTTTACCAAATTAATCATAGACATGATAGATGATTGACCGGCATCCAGCTGGCGACCTCCATGATTAGAGACAATTAAACCATCTACTCCCAAATTAATGGCTTTTACAGTATCCTCCTCACTAACAATTCCCTTTATAACCAATTTACCTCTCCATTGTTCTCGAATGGCAGCAATTCGATCTTCATTCAATCGACCCGAAAAAGTAAGATCCATAAACTGTCCTAATCCTTCCAGATTGAGCCTTTTGGGCATATAGCGAACAAGGCTTTTAAAACTAGGTGGTCCGTGAACTAAAGTTTGTAAACCCCAGTGAGGATGCTTCAAAATCTCAAATACATTTTTAAAATTCATTTTCGGCGGGATAGATAATCCATTGCGCACATCGCGAGGCCTGAACCCAAAACTGGGAACATCTGCTAAGATAACCAAAACCTCATTTCCTACCGCTGCCGAGCGCCTTATCAAATCTATTTTAATCGCTTCTTGGGCAGGATGATATAATTGAAACCAGGCTTTCCCCTCAGTCAGTTCCCCAATGCGTTCAATGCTCTCTGTACTAACGGTACTCAAAATAAAAGGAATATTATGCCTCACAGCAGCCTTGGCTAAGATTTCTGGAGCATTTGGCCAAATTAATCCTTGTAATCCAATAGGAGCAATGCCAAAAGGTGCATCATAGGTGCGCCCAAATAAAGTTGTCTTCATCTCAACTTGGTCAAACTTTGACAAATAATGCGGCATCAACTCTATTTTGCGAAGATCTGATCGGTTTTTGTCAAGGTTTACATCTTCATTGCATCCACCATCTAAGTAATCAAAAGCAAATTTTGGAATTTTAACTCGAGCTCTTTTCCTTAAATCCGCAACAGAGGGATAATTTGAATTAATGGTAAGTTTCATCAGGAACTATTAGCGTTATTTAATACCAACCTCAATAAAACATTATGATAACCTTAAATTTAATTTTCATCTAGCATTTGTCATCATTAATGAAGAGCTTTGGCATTTTAATTATAATCAAAAAAATATTATACAAATTGACACCCCGAAAAGCACAAAAATCAACTATTTATTCTTCATTATTCAGCCATTCTTTTTTAGTTAAAAAAAAGATATTTTTTTACTCAGCTATTTCA
>MDTA01036185.1_pt1 | contig 12369 bp, 8 predicted proteins | sample 811151 | NCBI WGS metagenome assembly MDTA01 (sample SAMN05326648, study PRJNA326480) | marine metagenome | isolation source: seawater | place: Indian Ocean: South | collected 2010
GAGCTGACGCTGAGCTGCATCGGTGCGAGGTTGATATCGAGTGCGCGAACTGCGACAGGAACTGGCTCTTTAACGGTCGTTTTGAGTGTCGGCTGGTTATTAACCAGCGCAACAAAAATCACAGCAGACAACGCCAGTACCAATAGCGGTACCAGTAACCTCTTTATCGTTGAAGGTTTTCCAGACGTGCCGTCGTTCATAGTGGATCCCAGTTGATGAATGCGAAGTTCTGCGTCCCGCTAATGGTGCCGCGCATTATACGGGTTTACGCACGGAACCCACCTTATCCGTCTGAATGATGGCAATTACATCAACAAGGTAACGAACACCGAGTCAGATTGGGAGGCCATCATCAATCGCATGATCGCGCTCGGCGGGCGTCTGCACACCGGGTACATGGTAGATGCCGTTGACGATTTCCTGAGTTGCCTGAATGTCATCTCGCGCTGCGTAGAACTGACTGTACCATTTGCGACCTTTAAGGAAAGGGCCTTCAGTCTTCATGGCCATGGGTTTGAGCGCTGGCGTCTTGTTTTGCCAGATTTCAAAGTCTTTGGAGAATGCCTCTAAAGCGCCTGCCTGTATGGCTTTCGCCATCTCCTTGTCTTCTGGCGTGATCGTGCCTGTGGCTGACTTTACCAAGCAGCCGTGCCATGCCTTGATCTTCCCATCACCGACGGGTGTGTTCGCAATCATTTCAAACTGCGTGGCATCTCCCCAGGCCTGCTTGGACAGAAGAACACCAGGTCCCGTGTACCACGTAGTCGTGTACAGCATGGCGCCGCCATAAAGCTTCATCGCGCCGCCTTGGCGTTGGATAAGAACATGATCACGCATCTCGTTTTCAAAGTACTCGCAGGGCGCACCGTGTGTTGGGCCAAGGTGCCGGTTGTCGCACATGTTATCGAGCACTTCCTGAGGATGGATCTCCAGCTCGGGCAGGTGATCGAGATCCCAGTGAACCCAGCCACCTTCATCCCATTGCTCGAGATAGGGTGGTGGATAGTCAGGATCTGCACCGTCCTCATCGAACCACATCATGATGCAGCCCATATTGTCGACAACAGGATAGGAGCGAATTGATGCCGACTTAGGGCAGGGGCCATCGTGGTACGGAATATCATCCACATGTCCCTCGGAATTGTAGCGCCAGCCGTGGTACGGGCAGCGAATCGAGTCTCCTTCGACATGCTTGCCACCGACTTCAGCAACAATGAGCATGGCACTGGTGTTCTTGGCCAGGTGAGTGCCCATGTGCTTGCAGTACGCATCGAGCATGACCGGATTTCCGCTCTCCCCACGATACAAAGCGAAGTCGCGACCGAAGAAGGTCACGCCAATGGGGCCGTTATCAATTTCCCGACTCTCTGCGACGATAAACCAGCCTCGAGGGTAGGTGTTGGGTCCCAAACCATAATCTGCTGCTTGTGCCACGATATTTCTCCTGTCGTGTTGCTCTGCCACTACGCTGGCGGCCGCTTTTCATGACGTTAAACTAGGTCAATTGGAATCGTGGGTCAAAATGCACAGGCTGTGTTCTCTAGACAAAAAGGACGATGACAGCGAAGTGTCCGAGATCGAGCATACTCGGCCTACACCCAAGACCCCAGACAGACCGAGGAGTATTCGTTGAGCCAGCCAGAAAGCCATCCTTTGAGCAAGGAAGCGCTAGCCGAGTTTCGTGCTGATGTTGCCAGTTGGCTAGAAACGAATTGTCCTCTCTCGCAGCGACAGCCTATTGTGCGCGAGGAGCAAATTTGGGGAGGGCGGCGACGTGTATTCCCGAGTCGTGACGCTCAGCAGTGGTTCGAGGCCTGTCGCGATAGAGGCTTCACTGCGCCTGAGTGGCCTGTCGAATATGGCGGCGCCGGGCTTAACCCCGAACAAGCCAAAGTTCTCAAGCAGGAGATGACACGCCTCGGCTGTCGTCCACCGCTGTATTGTCAGGGGCTGTGGATGTTGGGGCCCGCACTTCTCGTCTACGGAAACGAAGCCCAGAAGCGAGAGCATCTGACCGCCATTTGTCGCGGCGAAATACGGTGGGCACAAGGCTATTCCGAGCCGTCGGCAGGCTCGGATCTGGCTAATTTGAAGACCAAAGCCGAGGACTGCGGCGATCATTTTCTCGTAAACGGGACAAAGATCTGGACAACTAAGGCTGATGAGGCGGATTGGATCTTCTGTCTTGTTCGCACCAGTGATGTGACCCCGAAACAGGCAGGCATCAGTTTTCTACTCATTGATATGGCCACTGAGGGCGTTTCGACATCGCCCATCCCATTAATCAGTGGCGAGTCCGAGTTCTGCCAGACGTTTTTCGACAACGTGAAAGTGCCCAAAGCCAATCTTGTGGGTGAGTTAAACGGTGGCTGGGCGGTTGCAAAAGAGCTTCTCAAACACGAGCGGAAAATGATGTCTGCATTCGAAGGCATGCTGGAGAAGCCCGCGATGGAGCTTCTCGAGCTGGCTGATTACGCGGTCGGTTCCGATGGCCAGGGTAGGCTAAAAGATGCCGAATTACGCAGCGATATGAGTCGACACCTCATGCGAGAGACTGCGTTGAGTCAGCTTGGCGAGCGCATTTACTGGCAGGGCAAGGTTAAACAGGTCGACCTACGGTTGCCTCTCTTGATGAAGCATCTGGGCACCTCAGAGGCACAAGCGAAAGACGAGTTGATACTTCGAGCCCTGGGGGATGAGGGCCTGTCCATGGAAGACCCCAATGTCTCAGCAGGACTGCGCAAAATGGTAAAGCAATGGGCATTCAACAAGTCGCTCACGATTGCAGGCGGAACTAGCGAGGTGCAACTAAACATCATTGCTAAACGTGCGCTGGGCATGCCGACGGGGGAGGGTAAGTCGTGATCCTCAACGAAGAGCAAGCCATGCTGCGCGAGACAGTCGCGCAATTTTTTGCTGAAAAGGCGCCGATCAGTGAGCTGAGAACTCTAGCTGGAGCCAGTGACGAACAGAGTTATGACCCTCAGCTGTGGTCTGAGATGGTGGAATTGGGTTTGCCGGGCATTACGGTGCCGGAGGTACATGACGGACTTGAGTTTGGTTGGATGGGCTTGGGTGCAATTGCGCAGGAAGCAGGGCGGTGTTTAGTCGCGAGTCCCTTACTGTCATCGGTCGTACTGGCGCAAAATCTCCTTTTGAACTGCGGATCAGATGCGCAGATAGCGACTCACCTTCCTTCACTCATGTCGGGTAAGGCAACCGCCACCGTGGCACTAGACGAGGGGCGATTTTTTAATCCTGATGCTGTTGCGACCTCAGAAGCTTCGGGCACATTGAATGGACAAAAGGACCGAGTGCTGGATGCAGGTCAGAGCACTTATGTCCTCTGTATTGCTGCGCAAGCGTCTGGGGAGCGCGGCGTCGCCCTGTTTGCATCGTCGGCTGAGGGTGTATCGATCGAATCGCGACGCATGATGGATCTTCACAGCGCTGGTTCGATTCGGCTCGACGGTGTGCCCGCAGCGGACATCGTATGGTTAACAGGTGATGACGTTGAGGGTGGCATTCAGCAAACCTTTGACCAGGCCACAATCGTGCTCGCGGCAGAGATGATGGGTAGTGCGAGAGAGGTATTAGAGCGGACCGTTGCCTACCTTGGGGAGCGAGAGCAATTTGATGTGAAGTTGGGAACGTTTCAGGCCCTACAACACCGTTGTGCACACATGTATTGCGAGCTTGAGCTGGCAGAAAGCGCTGTCTCGGCGGCGTTGACTGCGCTGGATCACGGTGCGCCCAATGTTAGCCTGTTGGCGAGCAGTGCCAAGGCGCTAGCGAATGACTGTTTCACGCTTATCAGCTCCGAAGCGGTGCAGCTTCACGGGGGGATGGGTGTCACGGAAGACATGGATATTGGTCTCTTCTTGAAACGGTCACGGGTGTGCAATCAGCTCTTAGGCAGTTCAAGTTACCATCGCGACCGATACGCGCGACTAACCGGATTTTAAGTCGAAAATAAGGGGGTAGTTAGCCCCCTTTTTTACGCCGCTGGGTCGACGAGGAATTGGCTAAACCAGCGTCGAAACTTGGCGAACGGGCCGTCACCATCACAGAGGAGCGGTCGCTCAAAGTACTGTTTTCGATCCCAAATGATCTGATCTTCTGCCATTTGCTGACAAATGTTGCCAATGATTGCCTGGCCAACCGTTTTACCCAAGGTGTCTTGAGTTGCCCGTGGTTGAATGAAGGCATAGGAGGCATAGGTTTTCTCGGGGCCCACAGGGGTCACGTTGGCGAGCAACAGCGTGTCATAGATACCCGTGAAGCGAACCACTGACAGACCCGCACCCTGGCTGCGCGTCTCAATGGCACCATCAACCACACCCCGCGGTGTCGGTTGCCGGGTGATGAATTTTCCCTCTCTGATGTGTCCATCAAAGTTCTGGAAGGCCGCCTCAGGTACCTCGTCCGTACCATGCACGTAGTGGAAGTGCGCAGCGTCAACCGCGTTCTCACCCATCTCTTGCATGTGCGTATTGATTTCCCAGGTGTGGATGATCATATCGCTCCAGTCAGGGTGGTTCGCTGCCGCCTCGGGAATCACCTCGGGTTCCCAAGTCGGCGCCTCTTTGTTCGGGTGATACCAAACCAAAATCTGTTGATTAACTTCGCGTACTTGCCAGGCGCCCAGGATCGACTCGCCTTTAGCAACGCGCGGAGGCAGGTTGTTGGCATAAGGGATATGCGTACATTGGCCGTCGCCATTCCAGCGCCAGCCGTGGAAAGGGCACTCAATACTATCGCCCACAATGCGCGGGCCCTTTCCGGTTTGTTCCCGGATGCCGTAGCCAAGATGCGCGCCCATGTGCGGGCAGAAGGCGTCTACTACCTTCGCTTCACCACTCTCTGTTCGGAATACCACCAGTTCCTGCCCGAAGTATTCAACAGGGATGGCATCGCCAATTTGGAGTTCATGCGAGTAGAGGACTTGGAACCAGCCCATAGGCATAGGAAGTGGACATCGTGTTGAGTCGGTAGCGATCATCATGGTGCATGTATCCGCGCTGTATTTTGTCGTTCAGCAGTATAACGGCTGCTTACCCACTGCCTAGATAGCTGGGCTGTGCAAATGGATTACGGGTCCTTCAAATGGATTACGGTCAAGTAGCGCAAGTCATCGCCTTTCTGTGATGGGTCGATACACTGAGGTTATCGCTACTGCGGTTAAAAATAACTTGCGCGCAATGATAAAAGGAGCCGTGCCGTGTCGATGAAAGCGACCATTCAAGAACTGACAGCTGAAGGTGCCTTTTTTGAAGTTCGTGATATTCCGACAGCTCGCGGTGATTTGCCGGGTTATGCGCACGCGCCGCAAACGCTGACCGAAATTATTCAAAATGCGCGTGGCCACGGAGATCTCGGGTTTATTGTTTCGGGCGATACGCGACTGACCTTTGCTGAGTTTTTTGCTCGCGCCGATTCGCTGCGTGCCTATCTTGAAGGCCAGGGTCTCACCGCTGGCGATCGATTTGCCATCGCCATGCGCAATAACGCCGAGTGGTTGATCGGGTTCACTGCTGCGTTCCTAGCAGGCGCAACGGTGGTGCCTATTAACAGCTGGGGTCAAGCCGCTGAACTTACATTTGCGGTAGAGGACTGTGGTGCGTCTTGGCTTCTGTGTGACGATCAGCGAGCGAGGATGCTACAGGAGTCACTGCTAACCGAGCGTCGGCTCGTAGTCTACGATCGCGCCGAGCCAGGCACCGAACGCGGTATCAATTTCTCGGATGCGCTGAGCAGTGCGCCGCCCACAGAGGTTGTAGTTCCGCCGGCCCATCAGGTGTGTCTCATTCTGTATACGTCAGGCAGCACTGGGACGCCCAAGGGAGTGGTCCACTGCCAACAGGCGCTGTCACAAGCGGTATTCAATATGATGTTTACGGGCATGCTGACCATGACCGTGGAAGGTGGATTGCGTGAACTTCGTGGTGGCGCGACTCAGGAGAAAGCCTTGTTGAACGTACCGTTGTTCCACGCGACAGGACTGCTAGGTTCGTTTGTTTTACCGCTTGTTACTGCCCAGGGGATTGTCATGATTTCCAAATGGGACGCGCAGCAGGCCCTGCGATTGATAGAAGTAGAGCGTGTCACGCTCTTTAGTAGTGTGCCGTCGCTGGTAAAGGATCTTCTGACCCAGCCCAATATTGGTGACTTTGATATTTCATCGTTACACAGAGTCTCCTCAGGCGGCGCGGCGATGCCGTCCGATTTGCCCGGGATTATTGAAGCACGAATTGACAAAGCCTATGCATCGGGCGGCTATGGATTGACGGAAACACTCGCCGTTGGCAGTCAGGCCGCGGGAGCGGTTTTTGACGCGAAACCGGCGGCCGCGGGTGTGCAGTCACCCATCATGCACGTTCGGTGTACCTCTCCTGATGGCTCAGTCTTGCCGCTTGGTGAGCCCGGAGAGATCGAAATGCAGGGTGTAGCCTGCACGCTGGGCTACTGGAATAAACCTGATGCAGATGCGGCTATATTTACTCCTGACGGCTGGATGAAGACGGGTGATGTGGGGTTTGCGGATGATGATGGATACCTGCATATCACTGGTCGCATTAAAGATATTGTGATTCGCGGTGGGGAAAATATTTTCCCTGGCGATACTGAGCAAGCCTGTTATCAAATCGACGGTATCAAGGAGTGCGTTGTCTTTGGTATCCCAGACGATGCGATGGGTGAAGAACTAGCGATGATTGCTCGAGTTGCAGATTCAACACTGACGCCCGAGACGATTAGAGAGACACTCAAAACGCGTATCGCTGCCTACAAGATTCCAAAGTTTATTGAGATAACCACGGAACCGCTACCTAGGGGAGCGACCGAAAAGTTTGATAAGCGGTCGATTCAGCAGTCCTTCGTTGCGCGTATGAGCTAACAGCAGGGTGGTTTAAACACCGAACCCGCCGTCGACCGGGATCAACTGCCCAGTGGTGTAGGCTGCGTTATTTGACGCGAGGAATACCGCCATCTTTGCGACTTCTTCAGGCTGACCAAATCGGTTGAGCGGCAGTGCACTTTTAACACCATCGATCCAGGCATCGTCAAAGACACCTTGTTCTTTCAGTCTCAGGAAAATGCCTGTCTCAATGACGCCAATGGCGATGCTGTTGGCGCGGATGTTGTTGATGCCTTCCTCTTTGGCAACGCCTTTGATCAGCTCTTCCACGACCGCCTTGGGTGCTACCGATAGAATATCGAGAGGAGGGTATTTCAGTAAGCCTGCGGAACTAATGTGCACATAGCTGCCACCACCACCGGTTCGTAGGTGGGGAAGCGTCGCGTGTATCGCATTGAAGGCGCCTTCCGCATCTGAGCGCATGACGCGCTGCCAAAGCTCAGGTGTGACTTCGGATATGGGTGATTGAGGGATATCGTACCCTGTGGCAATGAACACGGAGTGGAGGCGGCCATAGGCCTTTAAACCCAAATCCAGCGCTGCCTTGAGAGAGGCAAGGTCCTGAAGACTCACCTGACAGCAAGCTACATCAGTGCTTACGGCATGAAGCTCAGAAACCAACGCCTCTGCCCGTGTCTGATTGCTGTTATAGGTTAGGAGCAGGGGGACCTGTGAATCGACCAACTCTTTACAGATGGCGGTGCCAACACCACCGCTGCCGCCAATGACAAGTGCAAAGCCCTCAGGATATGCGCTGGTATTGTGGCTCATTTTTATCTCCGTCCACCTCGGTGGCTATCGCCTTGTACAAACAGTGTATGCGCGTTTTGCAGACAAAAAAAACCCGCCAAGCGGCGGGTTCTGTTAACACATGCGCTTACAGGTCTAAGCTAAAGTCGACGCCGTAAGTGGCTGGGTTACCCCACTGGTGAACCCCAAAGCCCAGAGCTGCGCCAAAGTTGAAACCGAAGGTTCGATACTGCTCATCCGTAATGTTGCGGCCCCAAGCGGTGACATTCAGTCGCTGACCACCTTCAAGCTCGCTACTCCAGCTCAAGCGTGCATTGACCAGCGTACGCTCTTGGTTAGAAGGCTGCTGCATATTCGCGGGAATCGCAGGTTGCCCAGCGGCGGTGTAAGACGTAGTCGATGATGTGATGCTCACAGTCTCATCTTGGTAGTTAGCAGAAACTTGGAGATCGATTGAGTTCGATCCAAAGTTCAGCATGTTCCAATCCATGACCACGTTGTACGCGTTCTCTGGCGTCAGACCTTGTGTTGGTTGGATAGCCAGCCCTTGATAAGAAGGGAAGTCATCGTACTCTCGGTCTGTGTATGCGTATTGAGCACGCAAAGTCATCGTGTCAGTCACTAGGAAGGCGAGGTCGAGTTCGAGACCCTCTGTACCAAAGCTCGCGGCGTTAACTACGTCGGTCGATACGCCACCATCATCACTCTTAATGACGCTAACCTGCACATCGTCATAGTCGTAGCTGAAGACCGCCGCATTTAGGCGCATACGACCGTCCATCAGAGTCGACTTCATGCCGAATTCCAGGCTGCCGATCGTTTCTTCAGTGTATTCATCACCTCTCATAGCTGCACGATCAAAATTACCACCATTGAAGCCGCCAGCACGGTAACCCGTGGTGTAACTTGCGTAGAAGTTGGTGTCATCATTCATGGCGTACTGTGCTACCAAACGACCAGAGACATTGCTGAAGCTCTGTTCGTTGTAGTTGCCGTAGATACCGTCTGTTTCAGGAATGCTCGATAGGTTATCGACAGTACCAACGTACCCTGCGCCAAGGATGTTGGCGTTAGCCGCGCCTGCGAAGGTCGCACCGATGTAGCTGGCAAGGCCTCCCGCAGGGAAACTGCGCCAGCGGTAAGTCATGTACTTAGTCTCGTCGGTATAACGCAGGCCTGCAGTGATTGACCATTGATCATCCATGCGCCATGTTGCTTCGCCGAAGATTGACTTAGCGTCGCCGCCCACATCGAAGCCAGTGCTGTTCGATGCCGACAGCGTGTAGGTTGCATTCTGCACGTTGCGACTCTCGCCGTAGTCCTCCCAGTGGTAGGCGCCAACTGCCCAATCCAAGGACTCGGAGCTACCAATGATTTGAAGCTCGTGGCTCTCTTGTTCGTAGCTGTTCTGAAGATCGGTCCAGAAAATACCGTCGCCATTATTGGCATTGATGGCATCAATCATGTCAATCGCAAGTTGGAAATTCGCGCCTGCGGCATCGTTGAAACCTAAGTCCGGTACAACTTGACCGAACAGGGCACCACCGATGGTTTGCAGGGTGAGGTCACTTCGAACACCCGATGAGACGGAGTTGTCGATACCATCAAGGTCACTCTGTGAGCGATCATTCATGGTTCGCTCACCGTAGATGTACTTGACGTTAACGGTGTCACTCCACTCGTAGTTCAGTGTCAGTGTGTGAGCTTCGTTATCAACGCTTGCGAAGCTGTTTACGTCAGACGACCCGCTGTAGGGGTGCTGCTCGCTGTTGGCGAGAATACCGTTCGCCCAGGCCACATAATCATCCGCCCAGCCGAGGAACTGCTGAATCTGCGGCAGATTCGGTAGCAGGCCGAACTGCACTGATTGCGCCACACCACCAGCGATGGCTTGCACTGTCGCAATCCGAGATGTGCTGTCGATGGGCACATTGGTTTGATCGCCACCAGCGGCTAGGTAGCCGGCGATCGCAGGGTAGCTGGGATTAAAGCCCGATACGATAGAGTGGTTATCTTGCTCGTTGTTGACCTTGCTGTTCGCGAACGAGTAGTCAACGCTCAAGCGATCTGTCATAACCCAGGCAAAGGCTACGCGGTAGCCATCACGATCAACACCATTGAAGCCCTCGAGGCGTGGATTCGTGTTCTGGTAGAACACGTCGCGATCGCGGTTGTTGTAGGAAATCGCTGTTCTGAAGCTGTCAGAGAACGGAATATCAACACGCATGGCGTACTCGCGGCGACCGTAGTTACCCGTACCTGCACGCATGGACATGTCGAACTCTTCAGACGGTGCTTTAGAGATATAGTTAATGGTGCCTGACGTCGAGTTACGACCTGAAAGCGTTCCCTGAGGACCTTTGAGGACTTCGATTCGCGCAAGATCCACCACGTCGGGTGAGCTCCCCTGGTTCTTACCAAGATACACGCCATCGATGTAGCGGCCGGCTGCAGGGTCAAGCGAGATATTGGGCGCACCATCACCAATGCCGCGAATCACGAATGCGGTTGATGAAGTGCCTTGAGGCGAACCATAGCCGTTCACGCCGACCACTTCGTTGATCATGTCCAAGTTGTTAAAGATACCGCGATCCTGAATGTCTTTTTCAGTCAGGGCCTCGATCGAAATGGGAGTATCTTGAACACTGGCTTCGCGACGCTCAGCGGTTACTACGACCTCTTCAAGCTGTGCAAATGCCGTTTCTGCTGTCATCACGGCCATTACGGCTGTGGCTAATAGCGTCTTTGGGCTCGATGGCTTCATGGTTTTAACCTCTTTTTAGAGTTATTTAGTTAAGAACTACTTAATCAAACAAAAGATATGGCATGAGTTATGTCACATCAATATTCCTGTTATTACCGCCTTTGGCCGCGGTTTTGAGTGAGCTTACTCTCTCGCGACCCTCAACAGAACAAATGATAAGCAGTACTTTGTCATTATTCTGTCACGATAGTGTCTCGCACAGGCGCCATGGAGGGAATGCCTGTTTCAGTTTGCGTTTAGAACAAACGGACTACCCTGAATTTGGCCCATTTCGACCGTCTTGCAAGGTTCTAACAATCACTTCCTGCCGTATTCGCGCGACATAATCAGAAAACCCGAATAGAGTGTGAAGAAAGGGTAGACAGCGTGAGAATAAAAAGATGAAAGCTCTCGTATTTAACGGTCCACCCGATATTCGGTTTGAGACGTATCCGGACCCATCTTTGAAAACCGAAAATAGCGTTATTTTGAATGTAGAGCGCTGCAGTATCTGCGGCTCTGATTTGCATATGTATCACGGCGATAACCTGGGTACGGCAAGTTACAGCGGTGGTGTTAAGCCGTTTTGCGTAGGGCACGAGTTTACGGGCGAAATTGTTGAGGTGGGCAAGCACGTTCACCGGTTCAAGGTGGGTGACAAAGTACTTGCCTCTGGGGGCGCACCCTGTGGCGAGTGCTCGTACTGTCTGTCAGGTCATGCGCAGTTATGCAGTGGGTGGACGGCGTTTGGGTTGAGCACTGGTTTGAACGGTGGCCAGGCGGAATACGTCAATGTCCCCATGGCCGATCTGACATTGCAGCCCATTCCCGAGGGTATTAGCGCCGAGCAAAGCATCTTATTGACGGATGCGATGTGTACGGCGTATTTCGGGCTGATCCGCACGGGTTTGCTGCCCGGAGGGTCGGTTGCCGTTGTGGGCTTGGGCCCCATAGGTCTGATCGGTGTTGAGCTGGCTTTTATACTGGGTGCTTCTGAGGTCTTTGCCATCGATCCCGTGGCCAATCGCCGTTCGCACGCGGCGGGGCTTGGCGCAACTGCGCTGGACCCTGCTCAGGCACTGCCAATGATTATGGACAAGACAAAAGGCGCCGGCGTGCCCAGGGTGTTCGAGGCATCAGGTGCTAAAGCAGCGGTCGAACTGGCGATCAAGATTGCGGGGCGAGGGAGCACGGCGTCATTTATCGGCCTGCCCCAGCCCGATGTGCAATTGCCTATGCTTAAGGTGTTGTTTAAGGACATCACGATTCGCGCGGGAGTGGCATCGGTGATTGATCAATGGCCTCATCTGATTCCGCTACTCCAGCACGGTAGGCTCAAGGCCGAAGGTCTGTTCTCTCACACAATGGATTTATCGGAGGGGGCCGAGGCCTACCGACTCTTCGATGCGCGCGAGGACAACGTCGTCAAGATCATGATGAACGTTTGATGGGGGCAGTCACCCAGAGCTCACGTTGAAGGGCGAGTGTCAAATCGCGCACTTGACTGATGCCGATCCGACCGTTCAATTGCTTTCAGCGGCTATGACCCGCTAGACGACTTGCCGATCGCTGAGGCCCCTTTAGCTAGAGCGGGTGCCGCCAGATACGTGCCGTGCGCCCAGCGTGCTGACTTCGTACTTGGCCAGCCTACAAATAGGGCATTTGAATCGTTGAGCTGTTATCAACGCGAATCTCTGCCCCGTTGATGTGTCGTGACTCGTGACCTGCGAGGAAGTAGATAACGTCCGTAACTGCCTCGGGCTCACAGGCAAAACTGAAGGCCTTCATGGCCTGGTGCGGCTCCATCTCGGGGAAGGTCCCCTCCATATTGTTCGTCATGTCAGTCAGGATACCGTCGGGGTGGACACTATTGCATCGGATGGGAAACTGATTGGTCTGGCAGTGCACAGCGACACTCATGGTTAGACTGCGAACGGCCGCCTTTGCCGCGCCGTAAGCA